>Ga0208498_1000018_pt1 | contig 86317 bp, 87 predicted proteins | sample CryBogCBE12Aug09_FD_185502 | JGI IMG/M metagenome (GOLD analysis project Ga0208498, IMG submission 185502) | Freshwater microbial communities from Crystal Bog, Wisconsin, USA - CBE12Aug09 (SPAdes) (version 2) | ecosystem: Environmental > Aquatic > Freshwater > Lake | place: Crystal Bog... | reverse complement strand
GTCTTGCTAAACTTTGCTAATTTTTTTCCAATATATTTCCGGCCAGATAGTTTATTTGTGATCAAATAGACAAATCCGACACAGTCTTCGGGTAGTTCTGAGATTTGAGAGTTTTCGTACAACCATACCATGGATTCATACTTAGTTCGTTTCCCAACCAACTGCATAGTTTTCAGTAACCACAGGTGTAGAACATTTTTGCCCACACTCAACCCAAGTTTTATTTGAATCAGTAAATCCCTGACTGCACTTGTTCCACAAAGGATCAGTAATGATTTCTTCAAAGGATCGATTGTGGAGGCTCATGCGCTCGCGATATTTGGCAAAAAAACCGTCCTTCCATTCAATAGTTTTATCGCCGTGGGTAAGGCTATGATATGGAAAACTTACCCAACTACAAGGAAATACCACACCTTCGGCATTGACATACACGCCGCGATTACCAATCTCACACAACGGAGTTACGGGTGCATCCTTATACTGCTCTTTGATTTCAAAATATTTTTTCTGATTGTGCTCTAAATAGTCATGATTGTTTTGTTGACGCCCACTGATATTCACAACCTCTCGCTCGTATCTGTGTGTCTTGCTAATAAATTCAGCACGTGGTTCCAGCGGATCATTTTTACCACCATAGCCGCCATACACACTGCCAAACTTCGTGCTTCGAGTCCATTGTATAGCATCCATCTTCAACTGGCCAGCCTGCGAAACAATGTTGTCCAGATAGTCTTGATTGAACGAAAAAATAATAGTTGCCCAAACAAGAAACACATCTTTGTTGGTTTCACGCACAGTTTTTATGCCCTGCATAATGCTTTCAAAATTGCTGTTGACACGATACAGGTTGTTGCTGGTATTGTCGTAACCGTCAACACTAAAGTTAATAGTGTCGCGGTCATTTAGCACCAACGCTAACTCGCGCCACCATTCGGGTTTTTTGTAGCTACCGTTGGTAATTGTAAAGATATGAATATCAGGATTAACTGATTTGATATAGCGACAAATTTCAATGTATTCCTTGCAGTAGATAGGATCACCCACATCACCGCACATGGTCACACGTTTGACTTGATTCAGCAACATTTCTTCTGTAAAAAACTTTTTTACAAAATCTAAGGTCATGTTTTTGTTGAGCCACGGAGTGTCTGGATGTTCTACTCTGGGACAACGTGGACACCGAACTGTGCATACAGCACTGGGTTCTAGGTGCCAATGATAAAATTGCCAATTTATGCCCACAGTGTAAGTTCCTTTATTTTTTTATTCTCTATCATGAGATTGATAGCTTGGGCAACATCCACCGGAGATAATTTTGGTACAGTCAAATGACGAATCATATCGGTATCAACCGGTCCGGGATTAATCAAGCTGATTGCACAGGCATCTGACTGTTTGACCAATACCCTAAACATTTTTTCAAGAGCTGTTTTGTGATCACGATATTCCCAAGGATCATTGTCCAGTTCTGCCTCAATTCGAGAATAGTTTACACAGGTGCTACCTATATTGATGATGTGTTTGTTTGTGCCTTGCCAACAACGAGCCAATTGTTTTAAAATTTCGCACTGCTGGTATTGGTAGTAAGCATTATTTACAAACACATCAACATGTTTGGCAACCGATACTATACTATCAACATCCTCCAAGTTGTAACCATTGGCCCTACTAAAGCCAATGACTTCATGATTATCTTTGAAAAAATCTACAATAGCCAAACCAATTCCAGCAGTATGCCCGGTTACTGCAATCTTCATGCTATTTCCACATCCGTATTGTAACTAGTAAAGCCGTTTTCCTTGATGACCTTGAGTATGTTTTCCACACGTCCAGTCAGTTCATCTCTGTGGCTGACCAACCAGATTGATTTGTGTCGATCACGACTCATCTGTTTCAACAGGGCCAAGGCTGATTCTACACCAGCGGTATCAAGACCGTTGTCAATCATTTCGTCAATGAACAGCAAGTTGATGGGTTGATACAGGCTCTCAAACACATCACGGAAGGCCCAGCTCATGCTCAAGATAAGTCTATTGCGTTCACCGCGACTCAAGTTGTCAAAGTCTAATTCGCGACCCAGCTCTTCAATTGAAACTGTAAGGTCGTTCTGAAACACCACTGTATGCGGAAGTCCTACACGGTCCAGGTAGTGTGTCAGTCTAGCGTTGAGATAGCTAAGATTCTGTTCAATAATTTTCTTGCGGATGAATGAGTCCTTGCTGGTGAGCAGTTTGAGCAAGAAGTCTTGGTGTTCTTGTAAACGAGTAAGTTCATTAAGTGTATCATATGTGACCTCCTGTAGGGCTTTAGAATTCATTTCTTCGATCTGTTCGGTATACGGATCAGTTTCGACAGTCTTGCCAGCAATCTGCTGTTGCAAGGTAGTCACAGTGGCCTGATGCTGGATAGCATCAGCTTCGTTGTCGTAGAACATCTCGGGCGGCTTGCCTAGCGTGCCCAAGGTTTCAAAGGCAGTCTCCAGCTCTGCCAGTGTGGCAGTATGAGTCTGGCACGCTTCTCGCGCTCCCACCAGATCCGTCTGTTTACCTTCCAGGACCTGTTGGTGCTTACTGTCGTGGAATGATTGACCGCATGTATGACACTCATGGTTTTCGAGCGTCTCGATTTCCTTGGATAGTTTGGAAATCGCTTTGTTCTCACGGTCAATGTCCAGTTTCGTGCGGCTGATCTGACCTGATAGATCGTTGATATCCTTGCGTCGCTGATCCCATGCCTTGTGATCTTTGTGCGCTTGTATTTCCACTTCAATTTGTATATTCTGTAACGCCTGTAAGGCCGTCTCGAGTTCTTTGATACTTTCTTCATGTTTTTTGACCCACAGTCCCTGTTTGCGTTTGAGCGAATCGATCTGTTCTTCAATACGCTTGTTGGCTTCTTGTACAGCACGAATACGAAACTCCTCCTGCTGTATGCCATCTTTGGTTTCCTTGTTGAGCTCTTTGATACGATCAGCACGCTCGCTCAACTGTGTGATACCTAAGAGTTGTTCAATAATGGTACGCTGTTCATTGGCTTTCAAACTCAAAAACGGTTCAGTATAGGTGTTCAAGGCCATGATGTGCTTGAACATGTCGTGACTTAGACCCAAGGTAGTTTCGATGGCTTCCTGTGTTTCTCTGCTGTCGCCTTGTGCTTCGTCAGTGATGACCTGTTCTTGGCTGTTGACATAAAACTTCAACACATTGGGCTTGCGACCACGTTCAATCTTGTAGTCTTGTGAGCCAGAGCTAAACTCCAGGCTAACCATCATGCCCTTGCCGTTGGTCTTGTTGACCAGATTATCTTTGCGTATGTTACTAAGCGCCTGTCCATACAAGGCATAGCTTAGGGCATTGATGATGGTGGTCTTACCTGTGCCGTTGCGACTACCATCACCGCCTAGATCCAAGTTCTCACCCAAGACCAGAGTTAGGTCCTGCCGATCAAAGTCAATGGCCTGGGTGGTATTGCCCACACTCATAAAGTTACGAACAGTGAGATTTTTTATATGTATCATTGGGGTCTATTTTTAATTGATTCTTTGTATTTCCTGTACAACATTGCTTCGACTGCGTTGATCTCTCGATCGTTTCGCCAAGGCAAATCAAACCTTGGTTGTATAAATTGCCTGACAAAATCAAACTGTACCAACGGCGTTGGTTGAACCAATCCTAATTCTAAATCAACATACTTACTCTGATGCCTAAACTCACACATACCCTGGAACTGATCATGCCAAAACCAATTGGCATGGTCAGTAACAGTTTCGCTGAGATATTCACTATTTTTAGTCAATAAAAATCCATGCTGTACTTGTGCTAACAGCAGTGTAGCATAATCAACGTAAAATTGCGATCGAATTTGGTGTTGTTGATGGCCAATGAATTTTTTATGATATTCTTGAATCGCAGGCCTAGTCGACGCACTTGAGACCCATATGCGAGCATGACCGAGTTGAACAACATTGTTGTTGTAAACAGGGTCATTTTCTATTTCTTGATTCCAAAATTCTGTGTATTCAAGGTCGTGGGACAAAACCAAATCCAATCTGTTTGGTTCTGCCCATTGTATCAATACAGCATGTTTTTCTGTCAAGTTGTTACGTAAGCATTGAACTATATATTCATTACCGGCACCATATCGAGACAGGTTATGCAACTCAACGCCGCGAGTCATTAATTGAATTATTTCCGGCCACTTGATGTAATCAGGATACCATGCAGGCACCGCCCGACTGTCGCCAAACCCGTCAGCAATGGTTAATAATTTTATTGGTTGAGCCATTGTGTTATTTGATCTGTGTCGCTGAAAAAATTCTCAAAATCATTGTGAGGTACTTCTTTCTCAAACTCTGTCCATATGAAATAATAAATTACAGCTTGCGTCCAAATATCTTTGATGGGTGTCAAATCAAATGATTTTTGTTTTTTGATGTTGTCTAACACTTGTTTAGCTATAGTTATAGGCACAAAGTATTTTTCATTATGGGCATACCATTCTTTCCATAATCCTTCGAACCCAGTGAGTTTTATACCAGTATGTTCGATTGTGTGTTTTAATTCATCATAGTCAAGCAAACAGTCAACACCTACACAATCGATACCAGGTTCAGGACGCCATGCGGTCCTTAATGCATGATCTCGTAAGAACAAAAAATATTTTTCACGTTGTGCCCAGGGTTCTGCAGAGGTCCACGAGTCTGAGTCTACAATTAGTTCGGCTTCGATCGATGATCGCATAGCCTTATCAATCATAGTCCTGGCTACAACAGGCCACGATGTATCGGTATAGCAGACTTTGATAAACTTGGCTCCTGGAAATTCCAGCATGAAATTACGACTATTCGAGTTGATTCCTAAGTCCACAAGCACACTATAATTGCATGCAGGGTCAAATTCATGACTATAATTTGCAGTATATTTTGGAGCCACCAGCTCTAAGCCATGACTATCGCCGGTTGAGCTAAACGGTATTTTATTATCGGTTGGACGTTTAAATCCTTCACCATGCAAGGTTAATATGCCGTTGATAAAATGCCCAAAGCCTCCACTAGGATACCAAACGCAATAAATCATAGGTTCTGATAGATTTTTAACAAGAGCTTAGGATCGTAAAATTCACTTTCAATATTGGTCAACTGATCTGTAACAATCTGATCCACACTTTCAAACTTGACCTCGCCTGGCGCCATGTCAATATCAATGTCGGTGCGTTTGCTGGGTATCAATGCCATTTCTCTCAAGTTGTGATCTTTGATGAATGTTTCTTTGATAAAATTGGCTTCTTCGTAGCTGATATCAATATCCAATTCTACCCGCACATGCATGTTGGGCACCAGTATATTTTTACCATTGTCAATGACCTCGCTCAACTTCATAACACGATAAAGCGGTTGTCCTGGCCATGCCAGATATTTTTCAGGCTGTCCCCATTCTAAGATCATCATGCCACGGTCTGCATCACCGGCGTCGGCAAAGTTGTGCGGAAAGCAGTTACCAATATAGTTGATATTCTTTTTCTTTTGACGCAAGTGAAAGTGACCGGAATACACGCTTTCAACACCGCTAAAATTTTCTACTTTGACTTCGCCGTGATCTGGCATTTCTACCATGGCATTCATCTTGAAGTGCGGCAGTTCAAAATGTCCAAACATGTACTTGGCTGACATTTTGGGCAGTTTCTTGTGGTCGTCCCCGACCAGCCAAGGCGCAATGATCACATCGTCCTGTTTAAACCAGTCATTGACCACTGTGATGTTGGGCAGGTGTTGTGCCCACTCGGCACCGTGTATGTCACGCTTGTCACGATAGTATAGATCATGATTGCCTGGTATAAAATAAAATTGATCAAATGCGGCACTGAGTTTTTCCAGGCTACGCAGGCTAACGTGCAGAGTCTGTAGGTTGATACTGGCACGATGGTGATGCCAGTCACCTAGGAACATGCCGGTTTCGCAACCTTCGGCCCGAGCAGTTGCTATAAACCAATCGATAAATGCTTCACAGTCTTGATTGTGTACCAGACTGTTTGATTTAAGTCCAAAATGGATGTCCGTACAAACAGCTGCCTTGCGGAATAGAGTTGTCATAGATTACAGTTTACAGTCACAATCGGTTGATTGCAACCAGTCTGGTTAAGTTTCGTCGTTGTATTCTGCAATATCAATGTTGGTAACCACAGCTCCTGAGTTGGGGTTCTTCTTGCCGGCATTTTGTCTAGTCCAAGAAGGATTGAGTCCAGCCTGTTCCAACATGTCGTCACGAATGTTTTGATTTTTCTTTTCTAGATTCAAAATACGTGTGAAACTGTTGGTGATCGCGGCTGTGTAGTAGGCAAACGGATTTTGACTTTTGGACTCGTCAAATTGTAGACCAATCTGACTCAGTTGCAACAGGGCCTGGCCACGCATTTCTTCGTTGTAGGTGTAGCCGCGCCAGTTGCTACGAGTGGCATAGCGTTCACATAATTTCATGTACATGGTAGCAAGTGTTCTTGTGGCCTGTCCGTGATCTTTTGAGAATTCGCCGTGCGTCAAGTCGCCTTTCCAGTGACTCTTGCCCACCAACACAGGTTCTTTGGCCTCGTTCAAGCGATAGTGATAGAATGGCGGAAAGTTCAGGCGTATGTGCTTGGCATCCAGTATGGGTTCGTCGACTAGATCAGCCAGTGGATCTTCTTCTTCAAAAAGATCCAGTTCCAGCATGTCCTCAATCTTGCGTTTTTTGCCTGTGACCTTGGGCGCTTTTTTTGGCGCCATGGGTATGTGATCCCAACAGGTAACACGAAACACCAGATCGGTATTGGGGATCTTTTTAGGGTCTACGACCACACCGGTTTCGCGCTTGATACGGTCAGCTCTGTTTCTGCGTGCTTCGGCTATGGTTCTCTGATTGATTTTGAGTACGGTGGGCAAGATGATATCGTACTGATGATCCGTGACCGGATCTAGATAGCTACAGTAGGTGTTCTTGCTTAGGTGAATCTGTTTTAATATGTCTCGGTTGTTGAGGTAATTCTTGGGTGTTATGATCTTGGGGGCAAATTGTGTGGCCACTGAGGAGTCTCCTAATAGTGTAGTTATTGTAGCACAAAAACCACACGTGTCAACCTATTTATCATTATATGGCCAGATTATTTTTGCGGTAAATATTCGATAGGAAACCAACATGGCTGACGATACAAACGTAGACCCAGGTACAGACCCCGAAGTACCTCAACCGGTAGATACACAACCACCTGCGGATCAAATAGCAACTGAACCTCAGCCGGTAGATCCTGCAGCCAACAGCGAAGTTACTTCGGCCGACGAATACACCACTGACAGCAACGGCAATGTTTTCAAGAACGGTACTTTCTATCGTGCAGCCAATTCTGACAGCGAAGTAGATCCTACAGTGGACCCTGAAACTGGAAAACCAACCGATACCTACACCACTGACAGCAAAGGCAATATTTTTAAAAATGGTACATTCTATCGAGCTGCTGCATCTGACAGCGAAGTCAGTCCCACAGTCAATCCTGAAGCCAAGGCCATCACCGATGCTACTGGAGCGGTCAACGGTGGTTCATTCGCAGGCGCCCTGTTTAATCTTGGATCAACATCCGGGGCCATAGCATCAGCTATACAAGGGCTCACCGGGTCAGCACAAAAACAACAGACCTTTTCAGATCAGAATCGACAGATCAATCAAAATGACTGGCGAGTCAAACTGAGTCTAGCACCGCAGAGCAAGTATCTTTATAATTCTCAGCCAACCGGCTCGGCTGGCATCCTGGAACCCTTGCGCGGTACCAATGGAGTAATATTTCCTTACACGCCGGCCATCACCACGGCCTATCGTGCCAGCTATAGTCCTTACGACCTTACGCATTCAAACTATCGTGGCTACTGGTATCAAAACAGCTTTGTGGACATTATCAATATCACTGCGCCCTTTACCGCACAAAATACTACCGAAGCCAATTACATGTTGGCCGTGATACAATTTTTCAAATCTGTGACCAAGATGTTCTATGGACAAGATGCCGAGCGCGGTTCGCCGCCACCGGTGGTTTACCTTTCGGGTCTAGGTGAATATCAGTTCAACAATCATGCCTGTCTGGTGAGTAACTTTAACTATGTTTTGCCAGCTGATGTAGATTACATCCGTGCTGGTAGTACCAACAATCTACAACTGAATCAGGACTTGGCCAGACCCAAGACCGGTGTCAGCATCAACAGCAACTTTGGCAGTTTACAACGGCTGGCCACGGCCATACTCAGCAACGGCAATCCAGTATCACAAGGTGCCAAGCCCACAGCACCACCACCAGCTAATACTCTTAACAGTCCAACCTATGTGCCAACCAAGATTGAAATACAACTAGCCTTGATGCCGGTACAGAGTCGTCAACAGGTCAGCACACAGTTTAGCCTCAAAGGATTTGCCAGTGGTGATCTACTAAGAAAAGGATTCTGGTAATGGCCACTTACGATTCGACCAGTCCTTACTATCTCACTGGATATAGCCAGTTCTTCTTGGATGTCATGGTCAATAGACCCATTCCTAAACGCCCTGATGATCAACTCTTGGTTCTAAATCAGACCTATCAATACAGACCCGATCTCCTGGCCTATGACCTCTATGGCAATCCTGGACTCTGGTGGGTTTTCTATCAACGCAATTCCAACACCCTGACCAAACCACCGCTTGATTTTGCCGCTGGTGTACAGATTTACCTACCCAATATCAATACCTTAAAAACAGTGTTGGGATTCTAGCATGCCGGCCAACCGACAAAACAATCCCAACTTTTTTGGTCCTTTGCCTACCAGCTTTGGAGTAAGTCAACGAACCGTGGCTGCGAGCAGAGACGACGTTGGTACCAACGACCCGGTCAAAACTTTGACCACCACCCAGGCTACCCCGCCGGCTGATCCTAACAACAACGCAGGATTTTACAACGATTCAGAATACAGCGCACAAACCCCGGCACAAAATCCCGGTGTAGGTGCCGCCACCGAAGACGGTACAGCGCCAAACAACACAGTCACACAAACAGTAGTCAACGCATCGGCCAATCAACAGATCAACCCCGAACCCAATGTGCTGGATCAGTATACCAGTTATACCTATGCTATATCCTGGTACATGCTGACACCGACCCAGTTCAATGCTCTGGGGCAAAGCGGTCAAAAAAATATCAATACCTGGAGCCTGTTGATGCAGGACGGTGGTGCTCAACTCACTCCCGGCAACAATGCAGGTAGCCGCAACAGCTATTTCAATCTGGATTACTATATGGACAATCTAGAAATTGAAACTCAGATCTTGGGCAAAGGATCCGGCGGTCCCAACAACAACACGGCCATGAGTTTTACTGTGACCGAACCCAATGGATTTACCTTGATCGATAATCTATACCGGTCAGCAGTGGATCTTTTCAAACAAAACAATCTACCACCCTTGAGTTCTTGGCAACAGGTGCAGTACTGCCTGGTCATACAGTTCTATGGCTACGACAGCGCTGGCAATCTAGTGGCACCGGCCACCGGCAGCATAACCAACAATGCGACCTTTGCTGGCGGTGCTCCGGCTGTGGTACAGAAATATTTTCCTTTTTCCATAGCCAACTTGACCACCCGCATAGTCAACAAGCAGGTTGAATACAAAATCAGCTGTGTGCCGTTACCATACTCAACTGGCCTGGGATCAGCTCGCGGCTCTATACCGTTCAACTATGAATTTTCTGGCAAGACCTTGGCTGAAGTACTGAATGGCAAGCCCGGCAGTGGCATAGCCGCTACCAATCAGGTCCAGGATGGGCGCCTCAGCACACCTACAGTGCAACAAGCACCAACCAACGTGCCCAACGATCAAGCCATACTTGACAGTAGTGGTCAAGTCACAGCGGCCAGCGCAGCTGATCCCAACAGATACGGTGGAGGTTAATCATGCCAGCCAATGGACAGAAGAACGCACTTGGTACTACTTTTCTTGGTAGCTTCCCTCAGAGCTTTAGTGCCAGTCAGCGTACCACAGCCGCAGTACGCGATGCCACGTCGGCTCCGGCTGTACAAGCAGCCGCACCTACCGATCCCAACACAGCGCCGCCCAATGCCACAGCCGCACCCACCGGATCCAACCCAGCACAACAGTTTACTGGTCTGTGTGAAGCACTCAATGCCTGGCAACAGGATCTGGCCAAGAAAAAACAATACAAGATAGCCGACCAGTATGAAATAGTTTTTGCTCCAGCCACCATGGGCAATGCCACAGTGAAAAAACAAGGCGAGACCAACAAGGATCGCACGCCCATGCAACAGCCAACCAATGCCAAAACAGCCTTGGATACCAATACCAATAGTACCGACACAACCGGTCGCCTTATCAGTGTCACAGCCGGGACACAGATCGTGCAGTTTATAGATCAGACCATACGTGCCAGCAGTTATATCAGTGATCAACAGACCTGGGTCATTGATGAGGAAACACAAAAGGCTGTGAAAAACACCACCACAAGCGGAAAAAATGTGGCCTGGTACAAGATCAGTGTGATCGTGACCAGTCTGGGTGCCGATCCTGCCCGCAATGATCAAGCCTACAAGATGACCTACTTGATTACTCCCTATGCCATCAACGAAACCCAGAGCCAATACTTTCCCAAGACATCGTTCCGCGGAGTACACAAGAGTTATCCTTACTGGTTCACAGGACAAAATACTGCGGTCCTAAGCTACGAGCAAGACATCAACAGCACGTTCCTGTTGACGGTTAGCGGTGACTTGCCTAATGTACAACAGGACTATACTACCAACAGTAGTGTGTTATACAAGCGCAGTTTCCAGACTCGTAGTGATCAAAGCGATCAAGGAGCCACAGGCAAAACTCTGGAACCAGCGGCCAATCTGGCCGACTTCCTGTATAATCCCGCAGACTTTGCCAAGGTCACCCTGAAGATCATAGGTGATCCGGCCTGGTTACAGCAGGGCGAGTGTTCCAGTACCATTGATGCTGCCAACTTTAGTTTTGCGCCATTCAACGCCGACGGAGGTATTAACTTTGATGCCAGCGAAGTGTGTTTTGACATAATCTGGAACCAGCCCGAAGACTACGATTTCAGTACCGGCATAACATCGGTCAACAACAATCAAAAAAATTCAAACGGCACCTATAGCCACAATCACCCACAGCAGAATCAAACCTATCGATGCATGACGGTAAACAGCTCATTCAGCAAGGGCAGTTTTACCCAGGTCCTGCACGGCACCTTGTTGACCGATGTGTCTGGAAACGGTCCAGCCAGTGCTAGTACACAGGCTTCTGCCGGTACTGGAAGACCACAGACCGCACCCAGTGTCACCGGAGCAGTGACCAACAGCAACAATACCGCAGGTGGTGCCACTGGTGGAGCAGGAACCAACGCCACTGGTGCTGGAGTGCGTGCTCCTGCTGCTGGTTATGATACCGAACTAGATACCTACACCACCGACAGCAAGGGTAATACATACAAGGATGGGGTTCTGTATCGAGCCGCCGAAGTACCAGATTCAGATCCCCTGTCGCAGACCACTGTGGGTCCTGATGCAGCCAGTGCTCCAGCACCGCAACCAGCCGCACCTCCAGGTGATCCTACCAGCAATGGTGATGTAGCCGTGGCCAACAGTTTGACTCCGGGAGAACAAGTGGTAGAAAATAATCCAGCACCAGCACAACTGGTTGCTGATGATGATTCATCAGATCGATAACAGGAAAGTATAAATGGAAAATATATCACGCAACAAAGGACAACCGCAAGGCTACAAGTTTGATCGTGCCGGTGCTTCGGCTGAATTTGGTCCTTTTGTTGGCGAAGTCATGAACAATGTTGATCCCACCAGAGGTGGTCGCCTGCAGGTCTATATCGAACAGTTTGCTGGACCCAACAAGACTGACAAGAGCCTGTGGCGCACAGTAAACTATGTGCCGCCTTTTTACGGAGTAACTCCGCAACAGGGATCAACTGGCACTGGTACATTCCTACAAGGCAATCAACAGAGCTACGGCATGTGGTTCACTCCTCCAGACATAGGCACCACGGTGTTGTGTTTCTTTGTAGCCGGTGATCCCAATCAAGGCTACTACTTGGGCTGTGTACCGGTGCAGGGCATCAATCACATGATACCGGCCATTGGAGCCGCACCCACAGCTCAAGCTGTAACACAAAATCAAAATCAGTCAACCTATTTTGCCGGCGCCAAACAGCTACCGGTCACAGAAATCAATGCGGCCAATACCAAGATCAATGAGAATCCCAAGTTTTTTGATCAGCCCAAACCGGTGCACAGCTATGTGGCTGGTATCCTGTTCCAGCAGGGTCTCAACAATGACACAGTACGTGGACCAATTCTCAGCTCCAGCCAACGCGAAAGCCCCAGCAACTGCTACGGTATATCCACACCGGGTCGTGCAATCTATCAAGGTGGCCTAGATGACAGTAATGGTACAGCAAGCTCACAGGTAGCCGGTGAAAAACTGGCCGACGTCAAGGTGATTGGTCGCAGAGGTGGACACAGTTTTGTTATGGACGATGGTGATCTAGATGGACACGACAATCTCATACGCATACGCACAGCCAAAGGACATCAGATCACCATGAGTGATGATGGCAACTGTTTTTATATATGTCATGCCAATGGTCAAACCTGGGTTGAACTGGGCCAGGAAGGTACCTTGGATGTGTTCAGCACCAACAGTATAAATCTTCGTACTCAGGGCACTATTAATCTGCATGCTGATCAGGATGTCAATATCTATGCGGGTAACAAAATGAACTTGAAGAGCAAGGCCGGAACCAGTTTACAAAGTGATGCCGATCTCAATGTGGCTACCAAGGCGGCCCTGACTCTGTTTGGCAGCACGGTGGGAGTCAAGAGCAAGAGTAGCATAGCCATGAAAGGCCAAACCATTGCTATTGCCAGCCAAGGTCCGCTGAGTCTCAAAGGACTACCCATCAGCTTGAACGGCCAAGCACCAGCAGCATCGGTGTCAACTCCTGCAGGAATAACCAAATATCTAAATCCCGATGTGGAATTCAACAGCAGTGTGGGTTGGACGGTAAATGCCACCGGAACTGAAAGTATCTGTACTCGCGTGCCCACACATGAACCTTATCCTTATCATAATCAAGGCGTACAAGACAGCACCAGTCTGGAATCAGGACAACCTAGTTCCCCGCCTGGAGCACCCATAGTGCCCGACGATGTGAGCATAACCAAGACATCATGAGCATATTCAAGTATACCCTTCCGTCGGGAGCTACATTTCAAATGAATGCACCCACAGGTACCACGCAGGCCCAGGCTGATGTGATCTTTTATGGTCAGGTGGCCGCCGGAACCTTTGTGGGCTACAGTGCCGGACAAACTTTGACCAGCGCCACATCAAATTTGACCAAGTTTGCCCTGAGCCGACTAGATCGCGGCACAGCTGGAGTAGATGAGCGAGCCGTGTTGGCCATAGTCAATAACATACCCACTATTTCAGGTATACCCGATCTAGTCGGTGTGCCTTTGACCAATGCCATCAGCCAGGCTGACATAGTGCAGGTCAACAGTGGAGCACAGGCCATTGGTCCCTTGAACGAATCACAGGTACAAGGACTCATGGCTCAGGTGGTAAATCTTGTTGGACAGTCGGCCAACGTGGCCACCAATGATCGTGGTGCTGGCCAGTATGGCTTATTTTGCCAACAGCTGGAACAGGCCGGCTATGTCAAACCCGGGACCTACCAGCGTTTTATTTTTGGGCAAATGAATTTGATAGATGTGTTGAATGTAGCATCTATCTGGACCGGCTTCAATGGTATCTATAGTCTTAACGATTTTCTCAACAGCACCGACGCACAAAACAGTGCCTTCCAGAGCTTGATGCAAAACAGCTACAACAGCCTTTTAGCAGCAGGTGTAATCACGCCCACTCCAACTAGCGCAATCACAGCCAATCAAGGCACTGTGTATACCAACAGTGGACTTCAAACCATCAATGCGCTCAGTGTAGCCACTGGTGCCAGTATATCAGTGTCATCAGACGTGGCCGCATCGTTGGCCGGAACGCCCCTGGCTGATCTTTTGAGTACGTCAGTGGTCAACACCAGCACCATCAGTTCTGGAGCCACAGGAACCTTGGCCACAGCGGCAGCTGGCCTGTCCGGATCAACCAACACTGCTGTTAATGCAGCCATTGGAGCCTTGATCAACAACGGAGCTACCTTTGGCACAGCGGCCACCGCTGCCTGGTCAAGACTGGGTAATGTGTCCTTGGGATCCATTGGCAACACCGTGTCAAAAGGTCTTTCCTCCTTGGAAAATCTCAGTCTATCCAGTATCGAAGGCGGTATCAAAAATCTAGGAACCGGAGCAGAGAACTTGATAAAAAATGGCTACAGTGGCCTGTCAGGTGCCTTGAACAATCTACCTGGAAGTCTATCAGGTCTATCCAGCAGTCTCAATATCATGGGCAAATCCAGCAGTTTTGCCACCTTGTTTAGCAATCCTCTAGGTGGACTAAACAATCTAGGCGGTTTCAATGTTAGTAGCTTGGGTCTAAACAATCTAGGCGGATTAGGCACCAATCTGGGTAATCTAGGCAATCTGGGCACCATAAACAATTTAACTAGTATTACCAATCTGGGCAGTCTTACCAATCTCAGTGGCAGTTTAGGTGGACTTACAAAAAATCTTGGCAGCCTAACCAGTATACCTGGACTAGGTAGTATCGGTTCACTCACTGGCAGCCTGGGTAGTCTAGGCAGTATCGGCAATCTCGGCAGTCTGGGTAATCTAGGTAGTTTAGGCAGTGTTGGTGGCTTGTTTGGCGGTGGTGGTGATGAACTGGTGTCTGGAACCAAAGTCGCCGCCGGATTTACCAACACAGTGAATCGCGCCACAGTAAATGCCGCTGTGCAACGTATCCTGGGCAGCACCAAGATACCTGTGCCTAAATTTGAATATGCCTCGACTTCAGCTCAAGCGCCAGCCAAAGATGTATCGGCTGCACAAGGAATCTTGTCAGGCATATCCAGTTCCAGCAATCAAGGATTTGGTGCTACAGCCACAGGTTAAATACAATCATGCCAACCTTTATCGGATTTAACACTATCAATCAGAACAAGCACTTCACAGTGGTGGATTTCAATTTGATCAAGATAGATCTTCTAAACGCATTCAACATACGACAAGGTCAACTGCCAGGTCGACCTGCTTATGGAACCACCTTGTGGGACAATTTGTTTGAGAATCAAACTCAAGAAACCATGCAGACCATCTATGCCGAAGTACAACGTGTGGTATCCGGTGATCCTCGTGTGTATCTGAAATCAACCAATATATTTCCGCAAGAAAATGGTGTTCTTATACAGCTAGAATTGACCACAGTCAACAGCACTGATGCACAACTGCTGGCATTGTTTTTTGATCAATCGCAGGCCACAGCCAGCTACGTTTAACTACCCAGTTTATTTTATCCATAAATAATACAAATTGGAATAACACATGGCCACAACCACAAGACAAACCTACGTTTTTGGAGTCGAGGACTGGAAACGCATCTATCAGACCTATAGAGAAGCTGACTTCCAAAGCTACGATTTTGAAACTCTACGCAAGACTTTTGTGGACTACTTGCGCCTATACTACCCTGAAACATTCAATGACTACATTGAAAGTTCTGAATTTATTGCACTCTTGGATGTCATGGCATTCATGGGTCAAAGCCTTGCGTTCCGTTCCGATCTCAACAACAGAGAAAACTATCTCAGCACAGCAGAACGCCGAGACAGTGTGGTCAAACTGGCCAACTTGGTCAGTTATACACCCTTGCGTAATACCGAAGCATCGGGTTATCTCAAGGTATTCAGCGTAACAACCACTGAGAATCTTACCGACTACAACGGAATCAATCTAGCCAATATCACAGTGAACTGGGCAGACCCTACCAATCTAGACTGGCAGGAACAGTTCAATACTATCATCAACGCTACCTTGGTCAACACACAACGCTTTGGTCGTCCTGGAGCCGACAAAACAATCCTGGGTGTTGACACACAAGAATACACCATAAACTTGGTACCTGGCTACATTCCAGTGGTACCTTACACTTCCAACATCAACGGTGTCAACATGCCATTTGAAGCGGTCAGTGCCACAGCGGCCGGTGAGGATTATGTTTATGAACCTCCTCCTCTGCCCAACGGACAATTCAATATCTTGTTCCGTAATGATCAGCTGGGCTTTGCCAGTGCCAACACTGGATTTTTCTTCCTGTTCAAACAGGGCATTTTGCAAAATCAAGATTTTAATTTGACCGAGCGAATTACCAATCGTGCGGTAGACATCAACATCGAAGGCATCAACAACACCGATGTGTGGCTGTATCAGTTGGACAATACAGGCAACATTACCAGTTACTGGAAATCAGTACAAAATGTTTATGCAGCAGCCACCGAACAACTGGCCCCTGGCACACAAAATATCTACAGCATAGGTAGTCGAACCAATGATCAAATTACCTTGAACTTTGGCGACGGCATATTCAGTTCAATTCCGGTGGGCATCTTCCGTACCTATGTGCGGGCATCAAATGGCCTTACCTACATAATCAATCCTGCTGAGATGCAGAGTGTGAGCATTCCCATCAGCTATGTCAGTAGAACAGGCAACATCGAAACCATCACCTTTGTTTGTGGAATCACGCAACCTGTGACCAATGCCCAGGCCAGAGAAACCATTGCCGAAATCAAACAGCGTGCACCTGCTCAGTACTACACGCAAAATCGCATGGTCAACGGCGAAGACTATTCAAACTTTCCGTTTACTCAGTACAATAGCATTTTAAAAAGCACAGCGGTAAATCGCGCCAGTATTGGAACCAGCCGCTATCTTGATCTAGTGGACGGTACTGGCAAGTATTCCAGCACCAGTATTTTTGCTAGCGATGGTGCCCTATACGAAAGCAATACTCGCCCTACTTTCAAATTTAACTACACTACCACCAACAACATTTCTGATGTGGTATACAATCAGATCAATCCCTTGTTGGCTCGTGCCGGACTGCAACAATTCTATTATGCTAACTTCAACAGACCCAACCTGTCTGCACTGAGTTTGACCTGGCATCAGAGCACAGTCATAACCAATGAGACCACTGGCTATTTCCAAAATAGTCTAGGCAATCCTGTGGCCGTTGGATCATTTGCCAGCAATAATGCTCGTTTTATTACACAAGGCAGTCTGGTACAGTTTGGAGCTCCACCCGGCTACTATTTTGACAAAGAAAACAAACTGCAGGTAGGAAGTCCCACCGGGGCCGACGAAAAGCTGACCATATGGGCCAGCCCAACAGCAGTGTATCTTAGCGGAACAGCCCAAGGCCTGGGTAACTTGCCTTCAGGCATTGGACCCGTGGTGTTGAATACCTTTGTGCCAACTGGTGCTATTCCTTTGTTGGTTATTCCGGTGTTTGAAACAGATCTAGGAAGCACACTGGAGCAAACCATTGTAAATCAGATCTATCTTAGTCAAAATTTTGGATTGGGCTACGATAACTTGACAGCCACCTGGTACTTGATTACCCAGCAGAATCTGGCAGTGGGAGCTGACTACAGCACACAATACGCCCAGAATACATCTGGACAAGGGCTGGATGCAAGCTGGTTGATACAGTGTACCACCAATGGCACCAACTATACTGTGCAGAGCCGATCTCTCAATTACTACTTTGGCAGCGTGGCCGAAACCAGATTTTTCTTTTACACAGGCGACCCAATTTACGATAGCCGGACCGGAACAGTCATCAGAGACTATGTCAATGTCTTGAAGGTAAACAGTCAACCAGACAGCAATCTACCGCTCAATGGCGACAAGGTAATGAACATCATTGACCAACCTGTGCTGAGTGATGGACTAACAGATGACTTCCAGGTTGAAGTCAGTTTCAGCTACGGCTATGGTGATTCAATTCCATCTAATCCAGATTTTTTCAATGACATTGTAGCACCCAATGTTGACTCCAATCACAAACTGGTGTTCTTCCAGGCCACAGTGGACTTTGATAATTTACAACGATATCTCATGCTGAATCCTGGCATAGTCAACAGCGACTATGCTACCATAGTGGCCATACAGTTGAATCTAAGTCAGTACACCACAGGCCAGGTATTTTATGCTTACCAGGACCAGGTGTTTTATATCCTGACTCTAGACAGTTCAGGCAACTACACGTTGACTCCAACCGACACTTATTTGGCACTGACCGGTCGCCAAGGACTGTATTTCCAGTACCGCCACAACAGCCCCTTGACCAGCAGAATTGATCCTGGATCTACCAATATCATCGACCTCTATGTTGTGACCAATGATTACTACACTGCCTATACCAACTGGATACAGGACACTACCGGTACAGTGGTCAACCCAACACCACCTACCATCAATGAGCTGACCACAGCCTATTCGGGTCTACAAAGCTACAAGATGATCAGCGACAACATGATTCTCAACAGTGTGGATTTCCAACCATTGTTTGGTAGCAAGGCAGTGGATTCTCTCAGAGCCACAGTCAAGGTAATACAATCTGCGCAAAGCACTGCCAGTGTCAGCACAATTAAAAATTTAGTGGTGGCCAACATGAGTGCCTATTTTGATCTACAGAATTGGGACTTTGGTCAGACATTCTATTTTTCAGAACTGGCCGCCTACATACATCAAAACATTGGCGATGTGGTCAGCAGCGTGGTTCTGGTGCCATTGAATCCACAGAAGAGCTTTGGTGATCTGTATGAAATCCGTTGTGCGCCCAATCAGATATTTGTCAACGGAGCCACAGTCAACGATGTTGAAGTTATTACCGCTCTAACCAGTACCAATCTACAAACACAACCTGGTAGTGGAGTAATTTAATGGCCGCCAATGTACGCTCGGTAGATTTTCTTCCTGAAATATTCCAAACGCCGGTCAATGAACAATTTTTGGCGGCCACACTTGATCAGCTGATACAAGAACCGGCATTCAAAAAGAGTCAAGGTTTCATCGGTCAACGTGTAGGACCCGGAGTCAATGCCAACGACGGTTATGTGACCGAACCTACAGCCACCCGTCGCAACTATCAGCTGGAACCGGGTGTGGTACAGGTCAATCCGGCCAACACACATCAGGTAGTTGATGCAATAACCTATCCTGGTATCAATGATGCCTTGGCAGTCCAAGGAGCTGATGTGGCCAATCCCAGCAACCTATACAAGAGTGACTACTATGCCTGGGATCCCTTTGTTGATTTTGACAAGTACATAAATTATGCCCAGTACTACTGGTTGCCATTTGGACCCTTACCGGTTTCGGTGACCAATGGGGGAGTTGCTACATTAGAAGATTTTACTGTAACACGCAACAACGGCTATTACACATTTTCAGGCGTCGCCGGCAATAATCCCAACATAACCTTGGCCCGCGGCGGCAGTTATAACTTTGTGGTGGCTCAGAATGAGCAGGCTGCTGTACAATATCGTGTGACCAACAACGGAACTGCCAACTGGAATATTGACTATGAAGCCAATCCTAGTCTGACCCTGACACGTGGCAACACCTACACATTTAATCTCACACAGTCGGCGCCACTGGCATTTTACATCAAGACCCAAGTGAGTCTTGGTACTGTAAATGTCTACAACTCAGGAGTCAACAATAACGGTGCTACCACTGGTCTTGTCACGTTTACGGTTCCGCAAGATGCCCCTGATACTCTGTACTATTGCAACGATGTAGAATTTAATCTACAAGGCACATTCAACATTATTGATGCCACTCCTGGTACAGGTTCTCAATTTTGGATACAAACAGCTCCAGGAGTGAATGGACTCATTCCTGCCACTCCTAACATCAGCAGCAGAGATGTGCTGGGTGTAGTCAATAATGGCACCGACCTGGGCACGGTCACTTTTAATACACCAGCAAATACCGCACAGAATTTCTTTTATAACATGCCAGTCATTGGCCCTGTCGCTAACCAATCTCTGGGTACGGTTGATTTGGTCACTACCTTGCCCTTTGACTCTGTCAATGGACAGACTGTGGCTGATTTCATGTTGGCCAACCCTGCAGGCATCGACGGCATTACCAATCTTGACACACGTACCTTGATATTCGCTGGTAGTAATAATGTGGACCCAGCTCTGTACAATGTCTGGCGAATCAACTATGTAGATGGTGTTATTAATTTGACTCTGGCGTTCACTGTTGACAATCTTACAAAATGCACCATATTGTTTGGTACCCAGTACGCCAATACCAACTGGTATAAGAATGCCGACAGTGTATTTGAGCAAATGCCTTTGCTGACGGCCACACAGGATATCCTGTATTATCAGGACAGCACAGATCCTACCATATTTGGCACAATAACTCTAGTAGACCAAAACACGTCGACACTGGATATTGATCGCATACTTGGTAGTAAATCTTATACCAGTCCCAACGGTGTGGCTTTTACCAACGGCATGATAGTCACTTTCAACAGTCCGACTTATCCTGCCAGTTACGAAGGCAACAGTTATTTTGTAGAAGGAGTTGGCACAGCAATCACCCTGTCGCTGACAAGAGATTTTATAACTCCTGAGACCTATACCAAAAACGCCACCACCCCATTTTCTAGTTTGCTGTTTGATCAGTCACCATTTGATGGTACATTGAACGCACCCTTGGTTCCTGACTATATCACTATCAATCGCTCGGCGATGAATCAGAATCCCTGGAGTCGTAGCAATCGTTGGTTCCACATTGATGTCATCAATGCATCTGCCAAGTACAACAATACTGTTCCTGTTTACGACAACGAATTCATCGCACGTAGACCTATCCTGGAATTCCGTGGAGGGTTACGACTGTATGATTTTGGCACCGATGCTCTGCCACCAGTGAACATTATTAATTTTGATCAGACCGATGCTCTGCACACTGTGAATGGATCCATTGGCTTCAGCACCGACGGTTATACCCTGCTCAATGGCAGCACAATTATCTTTGCCGGTGATCTAGATCCACTTGTACGCAACAACATTTATCAAGTGCAGTTTATAACACCCGACACTGTGCCGCCCTTGATTGCCGAACCAGTTATCAATCTAACAGCCGTTGCTTCGGCCTTGCCCGATCAAAATACTGTATGTATAGATGGATCCACACTGCAGGGCATCAGTTTTAGATATGATGGAACTGAGTGGGTCAAGTGCCAACAAAAAACCAGTGTAAATCAGCCACCAAAGTTTGATGTGTACGACACCAATGGATACAGTTTTGGAAATCAAGACATTTATCCCAGCTCGACCTTTACCGGCAGTCCACTTTTCAGCTATGCCATCGGCAATGGTGCTACGGATGCTGTTTTAGGATTTCCATTGGTCTATCTCAATCTGACCAACATAGGTGACATCAAGTTTGAGAACAATCTTTACAACGACACCTTCAACTACACCATTGACAATGTAGGATACACTACCAACATCAGCACAGGATTTGTTTACGAATACTCAAATCGTGTGACCTTCAAAAAGGACATTGGTTGGCAACCAGCAGTGACACAGAGTCAGATACGCCAGCAGTTCCAGTTTACCTACGATGGTTCTCCTTTGCAGTTGGACATAGCAGTCAACACCAATACCGTGGTGCCGGCTGTGCAGATATTTGTCAATGCCACGTTCCAAGAAAGCTACAATTACACTGTAACTACAACTGCTACGACCACAACCATTACCTTGCTGACCACTTATGTGCCAGGTGACTTGATTGAAGTACAGGTCCTAAGTGATCAAACCAGTAGTGTAGGATTTTATCAGGTACCGGTTAATCTTGAAAACAATCCATTCAACGGCAATAGCCAATATTTTACATTGGGCACTGCACGCAATCACTACAGCACCATAGCTGAAAACTTGATCGGTCTTGAAGGACCTGTAATTGGACCCAACAACACTAGAGACCTAGGCAATATTATTCCGTACGGTCTGCAGATCTTACAACAAAGTGCTCCGTTGACCTTGGCCGGTTATTTTTTACGCAATGAACAGTTCAATATTTTTGAAAGCCTTGATTACAACAGTCGCGAATATATCAAATTCAAATCACAGTTGCTCAATACCGTGATCACCAACGACTGGGGCAATCAAACTGTACCAGAAATTTTAGACAGTGCCATGCTGTTGATGAATGCTGGCGACACCAAACTGAGTCCATTCTATTGGTCAGACATGTTGCCATCCGGCAAAGTTTATGCTTCCAATACCTATACGGTCACAGCCATCACAACCAACCAATTCAACACAGTACAAACTTATAATTTTACTGAATCAAATTATCTAGGACTCCTGGTCTATCTAAACGGTCGTTTGTTGACTCGTAACTATGACTATGTGGTTGGTACAGATACACCAACCTTGACTGTGTTAATTCCTCTCAACGTGGGCGATACGGTCACGATCAATGAATACAACGACACAACCGGCAACTATGTCCCCAACACACCGACCAAGTTGGGTTTATATCCCAAGTTCCGTCCTGAGCTTTATCTAGATTCAGACTACATCAATCCAACTTTTGTTATCCAAGGACACGATGGCAGCACCACCGTGGCCTTTGGTGACATTCGCGATCAGGTCTTGTTGGAATTTGAAACCAGAATTTATGATAATTTGAAAAATGATGGCAATCCTGTGCCGCTTACAGCTGAGGATGTGATTCCTGGCTACTTCAGGACCACTGACTACAGCAACACCACCATCACCCAGATCTTGGGCGAAGATTTCCTCAGCTGGGTTGGCTACAACAAGTTGGATTATACTGCCCAGGATTACTTGGCCAACAATCCATTTACCTACAACTATACCGGTGATGGTATTAGACTTGTCAACGGTCAAATCAGCAACATCAATGAAACAGCTCTGACACAAGGTGCCTGGCGCGGAATTTATAGATATTTTTACGACACATTTACACCCAATCTCACACCATGGGAAATGCTGGGATTCAGTGAGCAACCAGTCTGGTGGACCGATCGCTATGGTCCTGTACCTTATACCAGTGACAACCTGGTGCTGTGGGGTGACCTCGAAGTCGGGTATGTGGCGGATCCTGTAGCTCCTTATGTAGATCCACGCTATGTACGGCCAGGCCTGACCAATGTTATTCCGGTTGATGAGCAAGGACAACTGCTACCGCCTTTGGAAAGCGTGGTCGGCGTGTATGATCCCAACAATTTCAAACGCAGCTGGAAAGTTGGCGACGGCGGCCCTGTAGAAGCTTCTTGGTGGATGAGCTCCAGCTATCCATTTGCTATCATGCGACTGCTGGCCCTGACACGCCCGGCAGAATTCTTCAGTCTGTTTGCCGATAGAGATCTCTACAGATATAACACTGAACTAGAACAGTATCTTTACAATGGACGCTATAGACTAGATGGTAGTGGTCTACAAATCTACGGCAATGGTGTGAGCAAGGCCAGTTTTATCAACTGGATCGTAGACTTCAATCAACAGCGCGGACTCAACAGCACTAATATTTTGAGCACTGATCTGGCCAACCTGGATGTTCGCCTGTGCTATAGAATGGCAGCTTGGACAGCCGATAACTATCTCAAGATCGCCTTGGAAAAATCCAGTCCGGAGAGTCAGAATCAAAGTCTGTACATTCCGCCCGAAAGCTATAATCTCCTGGTCTACAAAGATCAACCTTATGGACGTATAACCTACAGTTCAGTAATAGTTGAAACAGTTGCTGGTGGCTATGCTGTATACGGCTATAGTGGATATGATCCCTATTTCCCTATACAGGTCAGTTTGCCCAATGGCATACTACAAACTATATCAGCTGGCGGTGCTACTGTTTCAGTACCGGCACAGTATTCAAACTCAGTAGCCTACATACCGTATGGCTATGTGTTCTCTAATGCAACCATGGTAGTCGACTTCCTGCTCAGCTACGGCCAGTATCTTTCCAATCAAGGATTTACATTCACCCAGATTGAAAATGGACTGATCATAAACTGGAACCAAATGGCTCAGGAATTCTTGTATTATGCAGAACAGGGCTGGAGCGAAGGCACTATTATCAATCTAAATCCCAGCGCAACTAGACTGACTGTGTATCAAGTTGGATCGGTAGTAGACGACATCATAAGTTACAGTTTGGCCAATCAGCTGTTGGATCAAAATCGTCAGACCTTTGCCACACGAGATCTAGTGATACAACGCTCGGGCGATACATTTACTATCCAACCTGCACCCAGCACATCACAAACCATTAGTTTCTTAGATTTAAAGTTTACTGATTATGAAAACATGATCGTATTTGATAATGTGGACATATTCAATGATCTTATCTATGATCCTATCACTGCAGCCCGCCAAAATCGCCTGTACCTGGAAGCATTTAACAGCACCCAATGGGACGGTACTCTCAATGCCAAAGGGTTCATACTGAACTACAATAACGTTGAGCCTTGGTCTAGCACACAACGCTATACCAAGGGTGAAATTGTACGTTACAAAAACAACTACTGGCAGGCTGCCGGCCTAGTACAGCCCAAGACACAGTTTGACTACAATGACTGGTACAAGAGCAACTACGCCATGATTGATCAAGGCCTATTGCCCAACTTGGCCAACAAGGCCGATCAGTTGGCCAATACCTACAGCACACAAACAGCCAATCTCAACAGCGACAACGACCTCCTGGCCTATAACCTGATTGGCTTCCAGCCACGCCAGTACATGGTTGATCTTGAGCTGGATGACGTAAGCCAGATCAATCTGTATCAGCAGTTCATCAAGACCAAGGGTAGCCTGCGTGCCGCCGAACTATTAACTCGCGTGAATCTTGGCAAGGAAACAGGACAGTACAACATCTACGAAGAGTGGGGCATACTGGTAGGAACCTATGGTGCCAACTACAATCGCAGCTATTTTGAAATCCTGTTGAATGAAGCAGATTTGACCAGCAACCCCAGCACAGTGCAGATCATCTATCCAGGTGAAACCAGCCAGGCAGATCAAACAGTACAGTTGGGTAATTTGTGGAGTTCCAGTTACAATATCAATAGCACAAACATACTACCTACCATCACTTCTCCAGTATCAAATACAGCCTTGCCATCGGCTGGCTATGTCAATCTTGATGATGTAGATATCACTGTATTCAGTCTGGACGATCCGTCCAACATAGCCAGCCAAATCAACACGATTGGAACTGGTACCAGTATCTGGGTGGCCAAAGACAACAGTTACAACTGGAATGTGTATCGTTGCACACAGGTTGCAGGTCAGATCCTGCAGATTACAGACAATCTCAACGGCACCAGTCTGGTAACACTGAGCCAGACCACAGGTCTGGCTGTGGGTGATCTAATTATCATGCGTTACTTTGCCACCGGAATTGATGGAGTGTATCGTGTCCTGTCTACGCCTTCGCTAAACACTGTGGTCATAGCATACAGCTTTACCAGCACCAGTCAAACTACCATTTACAGCAGTGGTAACGGACTGGTTTGGCGCTTGCAAACTCAGCGTGTAGCGCAGGCCAGTGATGTGGCCTCCTTGCCATATTCCAAAGAGCTGTTTTCAGGTGCCAGGGCCTGGGTTGACAACAACGGCAATGGACAATGGGAAGTGCTTGAAAAAACAGCTCCTTTCACGCAGAATAGCATATTGCAACCTAACAGTCTAGTTGAGCAGGCCAACTTTGGCACCAGCGTGACACAGTCATTCAACAGTGGTACCTTGATGATTGGAACACCTGGCATAGGCACTGGTCAAGTAGAAACCTTCTACCGAACCTCGGACGGCAACTACAGAACCGGCGTCAGCTTGACCATCAATGCCACAAACACTCTTGGTTTTGGTCAAAAGGTCACCTATGGCAACAATACCTGGGCAGCCGTTGGTGCACCGGCCAGTAACGGTAACAAGGGCTATGCAACTGTACTGTATCAAGATCCTGCAACCAACGAATTTAGAATAAATCAGCTGATAACTTCACCTGAATACTACCTTAATAATTTGCAGTTTGGTACTGCGATCGCACTCAGCTATGACGAAAGATGGTTGTACATTGGTGGTCCTGGACACAACAGAGTATATGCCTACACGCGAGTGGATCAACAGGCACAGTCAGTTGAATATGTCACTGATGGGGTCACGGTATTTTACAACTGGAGTGACTCAATACAGGTCAATTATCAGGCACCTGCACAACTGCTGGTCACGCTGAACAACCGGGCCTTGACATACCAGGTTGACTATCAGGTAAATTCAAACTCAATACAACTGATAACACAACTGCCACCAAATCAAAAACTGAGAATCACTCGTCGGGTGGCTGTTAATTTGACCGGCAATGGTACAAGAGTTGGTTTTAATTTGACAGGATTTCTGTATACCATTACCGACATAGATTCATTTACAGTATATGTTGATGGAATTTTACAACGCCCATCTATTGACTACATTTATAACACTGGCAATCTTGAAGATTTGGTCACTCTGGATGGTGAATACATAAACACCGACTCTATGGAGCAGGTGGTTGTAAATACTCCCGACACTGGGTTGGTATTTGCAGTAGCGCCTAGAGCAGGTGCAAGCATTGATGTCATAACATCAACCTACTGGGCCTTGGTCAACACCTTGGAAACTGGCAGCCTGGGTCTGGCTGATGATGCTGGATTTGGCAGCAGTCTGGTCACCAGCACCGACGGACAAACACTCATAGTGGGTGCTAAAAATGATCAGACTCTAGATAGCAACGGCAACATAGTTACACATGCAGGGTCTAGCTATGTGTACGATCGTAGCGTGATACGCTACATTGTAAACGATGCCACTCAGCTGGTATATACTGTACCTGGTATGGTCAGCACACCAGTTCAGGTCACACTAAACAAGACTGTCTTGACCAATACAGCTAATTTCTTAAATGGTCAATATACAGTTTCAGGCAACAACATTATACTGTCCAGTTCAGTGTATCTAGTTCTAGGCGACGAATTAGAAATCAGCACCAACCAGTTCCAGCTGGTGCAAAAACTGTCGGCAAATAATCCCGCCAGTGACTCCCAGTTTGGTTACAGCCTAGCCATGAGTTCCAACAACACCACGGTTTATGTTGGCGCACCGAATGCTAGCGACACAACCACCAACAGTGGTGAAGTACAAAGCCTCGTAGACCAGAGTCGTAGGTATGGAGTGATTGTGAGCAACATAGCCAATCCAACTCTTACAGCCGGTGATACCATACGTATCAACAACATAGAGATAGCGGTGCCTGCTAGTCCCGACAACACTATTGCTGGACTGGCCCGTGCTATCAATCCAGGCCCATATCTCAGCACTGTGCAGTACCATACCGGTAATCGAGTGATTTACCAAAACTTGTGCTACACAGCTCTGACCACCAGCACCAACAAGACGCCTTCGAACAATCCGTCGTTCTGGAAACTCAGTTTCAGCATACCCAATGTGTCGGCTAGCCTAACCAGCGATCTTACATTTGTGGCCGACGGGACAACCAAGATCTATGATGTGGGATCCATTTATTCTTCTACAGTGTTTGGCCCGGGCGGCCCAACTACTAAGGTCTATGTTGCAGGTGTATTGCAAACCTATAGTACCGACTATACCTACGACAATACCGCACAACAGATCTTATTTGTAACAGCTCCACTGGGTGGCAAAACCATCTTGGTTGTTTCGGGACGCCTGGTGTTGAATGTCATAAATCCTTCAGCAACCGCCTACAGTCAACTCACAGTGTTGCCCGGCAGCAATGGAACAGCATTCGCCAACCTTGGCTTTACCAGCTGGATCTATACGCAAACTATCTACAGTCCCAATCCGGTAAATTCTGGACGATTTGGACATAGCCTGGGTGTCAATGCCCCGGCATCAAATCTAGTGGTAGGATCGCCCAACGGCAACGTGTACGAAATCATGCCGTTCGACGGCGGTAAGACCATATTTGACAAAAATAGCACCAGCTTTAGCAATCTAGTGACCAACTCTGGCGTGGTCTACACATTTGATCTTTTAGAAAGTGCCAATCCTTCGGCTACCAACCCAGGACAACTGGTATTTGGTCAACAGGTTTATAACACCACTTTGGCCCAGGGCGATGGCTTTGGAACTTCGGTATCTTTCACTGAAGGACAACTGATAGCCGGTGCTCCAGGTGCCGATCTTGGATCAGCCAATCAAACCAACTATGGAACTGCCACTGTGCTTGACAATCTGTTGGGCTTGCCAGCCTGGCAAGTGATACATCAACAAGAACCAGTGGTCAATGTAGAATTGATTAATTCTGTTTATTCTTTTGACAAGCTGTTGAGCAGCACGCAGACCTATTACGATTTTATTGATCCATTGCAGGGCAAGATACTTGGAGTGGCCCAGCAAAATATTGACTATATTGGAGCTGTAGACCCAGCCAGTTACAATCACGGAACTGTACACAACAATGGAACTACCTGGGCTGCCAGCCATGTAGGTCAAATCTGGTGGGACACCAACCTGGTAAGATTTATCAATCCCAATCAGAATGATATAACCTATGCTAGTCGCCAATGGGGACAAACATTTCCGGGCAGTAGAGTAGACATCTATCAGTGGATAGAAAGCTCTGTACCACCAGCCAACTATAGTGGACCTGGAACACCGCTCAGCACCACTAGTTACAGTGTAGGATCTGCCCTGGGACTCAATGGGCTGTTCTCTACCACTTATTACTATTGGGTTAGGAATATACCTACTGTATACACAGGTAAGACTCTGAGCACAACAGCCATTGCCAGTTATATTCAATATCCTATCAACAGTGGAATTGCCTATATAGGTGCTTTGAATTCCAGTGCCATTGCACTGTACAATGCAGTTCCAAATCTGGTCAGTGCCAACAACACAGTGTTACATGTTGAATATGATCAACAGGCCGCTGGCTCACAAAATAATATTCATCAAGAGTATGCACTTGTAGCCGACGGACGTCCGCACAGTTTCTTGGACGACACCCTGTATAGAAAATTACAAGACAGTCTCTGCGGTGAGGATACTGTAGGAAATCCAGTACCTGATCCATTCCTAAGTCCTGGTCAGCGTTACGGAGTAAAGTTCCGGCCAAGACAAAGCATGTTCAGTGATCGATTTGCAGCACTGGAAAATTATCTTACCAGAGCCAACTCTATACTGGCGCAGTACCCTATCAGTGAAATTAGGAGTTTCAATTTACTCAACAGTTCTGAAGCCTTGCCATCATCGGTCACAGCCACAGCTACAGTTTGTTCAATCTCGGGCAATATTCTCACTGTGGGTGGTGACTTGACAGGTGAGTTCGTGGTGGGAATGACCCTGACCGGAGACGGAATACCACCTTTTGTCACCATCAATGGCTATGGTGACTCTGGAACTTATATTCTCAATGACAGTTTGTATTTGACCAATGTGGCAGTGACAGGCACCAATGGTTACAACCAACAGGTAGACAGCTACGAAGTACTGACTTATCAAAATCTTTATATTGTTCCGTTAGGCTATCTATTTTTAGTTACATCGGATTCAACACAAAATGGTCGTTGGACTGTGTATGAAGTGGCACTAGATGCTACAGGGCTCAAGCGTGAAACAAATCTGATACGTATCCAAAATTACGATACTCCACTTTATTGGAACTACATTGACTGGTATCTGCCCGGATACAACAAGGCCACACAACCAGTGGCACAGGTACAAAATACCGGTGATCTGCTGAGCCTAAGCCTATCACAGGCTCCTGTTGGCAGCAGTGTGCAAGTCACCAATTACAATGGTGGCATGTGGGAAATTTATCTACGTACCACTGCTGTCGGAGCCATATCAGACTGGACACGAGTAGGATTACAACAAGGTACCATTGCATTCAGTGAGACCTTGTGGAACTATCAGCTTGGAAAATACGGATATGACGCCCAGGTATTTGATGCTCAGTACTTTGATCAAGAACCAGTGATTGAGACTAGAAAAATCATCCAGGCCATCAATCAAGAATTATTCATTGATGATCTATTGATATTCCGTAATCAGTGCTTGATCTTGTTGTTCAACTTTGTCTACAGTGAATTTACTGCTCCTGACTGGTTGGTCAAGAGCAGTTTCATCGAAGTAGATCATAATTTGCGTGCTTTGTTACCTTATCAGCTGTATCAAAAGGACAATCAGATTTTTGTTCAAGATTATTTGAATGAAGTCAAACCTTATCATGTGCAGACTTCTGCCTTTAATTTGATATATGACGGTCTTGATACCTATGGTGGAGAACTAAGTGACTTTGATCTGCCGGCTTACTGGAATACAGATCTGGTAATACCGCAGTTTACTAGCCCTGTGCTGACTCCATACACGCTATCCGGCAGCCTAGTTGAATCAACCATCAGCGACGAAGCATCAAATGCCGCTGTATGGAGCCAATGGCCCTGGTCCGACTGGTTCAACAACTATACTCTCAATATTGATTCGGTAGAAATAGTCAACGGCGGATCGGGCTATACCGTACCACCAGTGGTAGTGGTCACAGGCAACTGCACCCAGCAGGCCACCATGGCTGCTGTGATCAACAGTGCTGGCCAGGTTGTGGCCATAAATGTGCTCACACCCGGATCCGGTTACGTTACCACAGCTACTATTTCTCTCACCGGTGGCAACGGGTCGGGTGCGCAAGCGGTTGCTGTCATGAGCAACAGTCTAGTACGCAGTTTCAAAACTACTATCAAGTATGATCGTTACCAGTATGCGTCTACCATACACGAATGGCAAGCAGGCGTGACCTACAACGCAGGGGATCGAGTTCGTTATCTTGATGCGGTTTGGTCAGCCAACACTACCTTGAATGAAAGCTATTTTGATCCGGCATTTTGGTCTTTGGTACCAGCTAGTCAGCTCAGTGGTGTAGATCGCACCATGGGTTTCTATGTACCCGGTGTCAACATGCCCGGACTCAGTCTGCCCTTGTTGATCAACGGAGTCAGCTATCCTGGAGTCCAGGTCACTGGACCCACTTACAACCAGAACACAGGTTTTGATGTGGGCAATTACAACATCAATCCATTTGATAACATCAGCTACGATGCCAGTGGACAACCCACATATGATCCTAGTATTCTAGATGCTAGATATTCTAGTTCGTATCTGGATCTATATCTAGGAACAAGACCCACTGATATCAATGTGGACGGCGGTGGATACATTGATACCTTCAGCAGCTATGCTCCAGAAGAACTGGTACCTGGCAGCGAATTTGATACCTTGGACATGCGGGTATATACCACACCTGGCGCTGACTGGCAACAACGAGGACACGGGTTCCTTGAAGTTCTTGAAAAATTTGTATACGATCCCTTGACTCCAACTGTGAGCTTTGCCGGTATGGCACCTTACCCAGCACAGGTACGTGTGTCCAATCAAACGCAGGAAACTGATCTGGTGTTAGGCACAGGATATACTGTAGACTGGCCCAATCAACAGATAACCATTACAGGCAATGCCACTGCTGGTGATACCATTGTGATTTCTGTGTTTGAAGTCGGTGGAGGCAATCAGCTTTACAGAAACAACTACAACGGTGCCAATTTGCCCACCCACACAGTTGACACTACTGTTTACAGTTATGCCATATTACCGGTAGAATATTACCAACAGGGCAGTACGAATCCCAACATACAGGAACTGGTGGTGTTTATTAATGGTGTGTTATCTACCAATTATGTCTACTCAGCCTATGGAGTCAATGAAACCGAAGTGGTGTTCCTTGAACAGTTGACAGCGGCTGATTTTGTCTGCCTATATGTTTTGGCACCTACCACTATCAACGGAGTAACAACCAACTACAGCTGGAGTACTCCACAGACTCAAATTATCACAGCCACAGGTGCTACATCATATGTGCTAGATAACAATTTGGACTACAGTAATCCCAGTAATTTGATTGTATCCGTAAACGGGGCTAGAGCTCGCATGGCCAGTGGTGTCAATTATGTGGGCGATGGTGCCATTTCATCGTTCCTGTTGCCTACACGCTCGGGCGTGGATCCTAGTACAATTTCAAGTTCTGCTGTGTCGGTTTATGTAAACAATTTACCTGTAGCAACCACACAATGGTCCCTGTCACCACTGGGTCCTATAGCGGTCAACGGAGCCAATGGAAATGGTAGTGTAGCCAGATTGACATTTGCGGCCCAGGCAGTTCCTCCCTATCTACCCGGTGAACAAATTACTGTTACTGGCTTGACCGGAACTGGCAGTGGCTATAATGGTACCTTTACAGTTATATCTTGTACTGTAACCAGTGTGTTTTTTGGCAACACCAGTACCGGGGCCTATGTGTCAGGTGGATCCATTGTGGGTGCCACAAAATACGTAACCTTTAACACTGTTCCTGCCGCCGGCACTGCCATACAGATCTACGCATCAGCCAATCCACAGGCCATAGTGAGCGATGGTGTCCTGACCTTTGTGGCCGGAGCTGGACTAGTTCCACCTGCTGGATCTACTATTGCTGTGACATCCTGGAATGACACACGGCAACAAGGACTTCTTACTCAGTTGTTTTCAGGTCCAGTGGTAGCTGGTATCACTGTATCAGAAGGCCTTGATGAAACTCCATTTGATCCTAATTACATACAGTCCGTACAGTATTCTTCTGACCCTGGTCCGTTTGAAGCAGGATCCCTGAAGGCCAACTATCTCTATCAGATCTACATCACCGGCAACACTGACTGGACCTTGTGTGGCGCCGCCAATAACAATCCTGGAACTATATTCCAAGCTCTTGGTCCAGGATCTGGCACTGGACTGGCCTATGCAGTTGATCTAGTGCGTAGCAATGATACCGATGCCTACAACAACAGTTCTGGATCATACGACTTCACCACAGGCGAAACAGTGCAAGTCAATGACATAGATCTGGGTACCATAATCACTGACCCAGACCGGTTGTGGGTCTACTTCAATGGTCGCCGCCTATTCAATGGTAGCGGATTTACTCTTGACGGAACCAAACTGAATCTCAACACCGGAGTCATGGGACCAACTGATCAAGTGATAGTCACACAGTTTACAAACTTTGTTGTGCCCGAAGCCATGGAGTTCCGTATATTCCAAGACATGCGCGGAGTGCAGGCAACCTACAGAATGACACCAGATACCACCAGCACAACAACTCAGGCTGTGACTAAAACTGATGATGTGATTCATGTGGCCAATGCCGCGGCCTTGTCGGCTCCAGATTTGGCGGCTGACATATGGGGAGTCGTTACCATAGATGCCGAACGCATCATGTATCGCTACAGAGATACTACGGCCAACACCATCAGTGGTCTTTTACGTGGCACAGCTGGTACAGCCAATGCTCCACATGTTGCTGGAGCCATAGTTTACAGCATGGGCCCAAGTCAGTTGCTGTATGCACAGTACCAGAACCACGTGGTCAGCAACACCATACTGTCCAATGGAACTCAAACTGTATTTGTAGCTGAAAATATCAACGTAAGTGACCTAACAACCACACAACAACCAGAAGCGGTGCAGGTCTATGTAGGAGGATTATATGTCCAGACTGGATATACCTTGACCAGCGCTGACCCGGCCACTGTGACATTTGATACAGCTCCTCCAGCAGGGGTTGATGTTACTATCTTGGTACAGCGCGGATCAACCTGGTATGCACCCGGCGATGGCACCGCCAGCAACGGACAACCTTTACAGGATACCGAAACAGCACCTGCAAGGTTTTTACGGGGCTTATAATCCAGCTAAATAACTCATGACCCAGAATAACCAGCAAGAAACTGCGCCAAAATCAGCAAAAGCTCCTCAGGCACGTCCCAATGAAACCGGGACTGTGGTAGTACGGGGATTTGTAAAAATATTTGATCCAAACACACAAGAAAAATTTGTGGAGAAACCAGCATGATGATCCAACCCGGACTGGCCAGAATTGAAGGCTTTGTAAAAATTACCGATCCTAACACCGGCGAAGTGTTAGTTGATAAAAAAAATGCCATACACTATGAAAATATCAGTATTGCTATGGCACGCACTCTGAGCAATAGAACCAGTGCTCAGGGCGGCGGCTGGATCTATGCCATGGCCTTTGGCAATGGCGGTAGTGCAGTGGATCCAACCGGTGTCATCACTTATTTGCCACCTAATACTACCGGCACAAATGCTACCTTGTACAACGAAACTTATGTCAAGGTGGTAGATGATAATTCGGTAGCCGATTTAGATCCAGCCAACAACTACATGACAGTCCTGCATACATCAGGTCAACCTTATACAGACATCGTGGTAACCTGTACCTTGGACTACGGCGAACCTGCTGGACAACAGGCCTACGATAACAGTACCAATTTTAACGGTGAATATGTGTTTGATGAGCTAGGGCTACAGTGCTACGGTACCAGCGCCACAGATCTGTTGCTGATCACCCATGTTATTTTTCACCCTGTACAAAAGAGTCTGAACCGCCAGATCCAGATTGATTATACCCTGCGTATCCAGACTTTGACAAATTTAAGTGCCGCATAAATATGAGTATATTAATGTGCGGTAAATACAACAAGACGGAGTAATAAAACATGTCATACACAATTAACCTAACTGATGGCGCTATATTTGCTGTCATTCCTGACGGTACAATAAACACCAGCAGTAGCATGACACTGGTGGGCAAAAACTATGCCGGTTACGGTCAATTCTTAGACACCAACTTTATACACCTTCTAGAAAATTCATCCAACACTACTCCTCCTGGTGCTCCGCTAACAGGTCAACTGTGGTGGAATTCTGGTAGCAACTTGCTACAGGTTTATAACGGCTCTTCATGGAAAACCATCAGCAGCGCCACAGCGCAAGGAACAGCACCTACCAGTAACGTGACTGGCGACCTCTGGTACAACACTACCAATGCACAGTTGTTTGTCTGGACTGGCACTGCCTTCCTATTGATTGGACCAAACTATAGTTCAGCCACAGGTGTCACTGGTGCATTTGCCAATGTGATTACCGACAACAACTCAACTGTGCATCCTGTGATTGAGCTGGTAGTCAACAGCGACATAGTTGGCATTGTGAGTCAAGACGCTACATTCGTTCCGCAGTCGGCCATTCCTGGATTTGCCAATGTGAATCCTGGCATACAGTTGGCCACCACAGTCAATGGACAGGCACCACAGTTCTGGGGCACAGTCAACAACGCATCATACCTGAACGGATTTACCAGCGACAGTTTCATGCGTACCGATTCCAATACCACAACCACTGGTACCATTGCTATCAACAACAATGCAGGCCTATCAGTGGGCGCCAGCCAAGATTTCAGAGTATCTGTGGCCAATACCAATGTGACCGTGGCCAATCAAGACAACGGTGGCAACATAGCATTTGTGGTCAACGTGGCTGGAGTTCCAACCACGGCCATGACCATTTTTGGTGCCAATGGCACTATCCAAGGCACACAGATCACGGCACAGTATGCTGACGTGGCTGAACGTTTTGAAGCCGACGCCGACTTGGCTCCAGGTACAGTAGTTGAGTTGGGCGGTTCTGCCGAAATCACTCAAAGTGCTACAGAATTAAGCGACAATGTGTTTGGTGTTATAAGTACCCAAGCAGCCTACCTAATGAACAGCTCAGCTGGATCAGATTTGACTCACCCAGCAGTGGCCATGACAGGACGAGTTCCGGTGCGAAGCATTGGTATCGTGCGCAAAGGAGATCGCTTGGTATCTGCTGGCAAGGGCCTAGCCCGTGCAGCACAGGCCGGAGAAGCCACAGCATTTAATGTGATTGGTCGTGCGTTGAAAGATAAATTAACAGCAGACGAGGGCACCGTAGAAGCCATTGTCACAATCAAATAACCGGAACAAAAAATGACATACATCTCAACTGGAAACATACAGGCCACCGATTACAACGGTTTCGTAAGTACAACATCTGGTGGCAACGTTAATGCCACTTGGGGTACAGCTGGCAACGGTGCAGGTTACGGTCAAGGAAATATTTCCACAGTTGCGACCGGTGGTACAGTACAGGCTACTCAGTGGTCAAGTTTGTTCAGTATTATAGCCAACATGGCTTCACATCAGGGCTCATCAATTACCAGCCGTACACCATATCCGGTCACTGGCAACATAATCTATGCCAATGCCAACGTGGCCACCGACATTGCCACTTGTTATGCCAATCGTGCCAATGCGGCTTCAGTTGGCACCCTGTTTACCGGCTGGACCGGCTCACCCAGCAAGACCACTGCCACAGGTGGTGGTACTGCCGCCTGGAGTATCAACTGGACGCACACCATCACGTTTGCCAACACAGCTGCTTATTATTCTTTCTTTAATGCAGGTGGAACAATCAAATGGTACAACAGCAAAAACAGTACCGGTGCAGGTGGATCTACCCAGGGCGATGCTGAATGGAATGCTTTTATTGGATTTGGCGGGGCCGGCGGCAAGTGCGCAGGCAACGTGGTACTGACCGGCAGTGGCACTAGCAAAACTATCAATGGTACTACCTATGTAGGAACCAACAAGTACGGTGGAACATTAACTCCGGGCACCTTGGCTTCAGCCACAGGTGTATTCAACCTGGGTACAGCCAACACAACTGTTTTCCAACAGAATGATACGGGTACTGCTTATACCAGCAACTATGTGCGTATCAATGCCTTGGTCAACAGCACCACAGCGCCAACCACCTTGACTCTGTATACCACCTGGTACGACGCAGGTGATGGCAACGCAGGTTCCAACACAGCAATTTCAGGCGGAACAGCGGCAACTACAGGTACTCTTAGCTTTGGTTCAGCTCCCACAGTATTGGTTACTCTTACACCTCCAGAGCAACTCTATATTGCCAATACATGGGGAAGCCCAACCATTTCGTCATCATTCGTATGACCGTAATACTCGACGATATATCACCAAAAGCCCCGAAAGGGGCTTTACCTTATGTAGTTTTTGTAGTATAATAAACCTATGGATACTGAAAAACTTGTAGCACACGCCCGTGCCCGTTTTGAGCATGCTGCTTCTCGTCGCATGCTCAAAGAAAAATACCAAGGCAAATCTGTATTTGCTCATGCCGGAGGCATGTGGCAGGCCGGACCAGAGCTGTTGACTCTATTAAAATGCTGTAGTGGTGATGTTGTGATCCTAGATCTGTATGAAACACCGGTAAGAGTCAATGCTGAAGAATTTTACGAGCAGGTACTTGAACGTTGGCAAGAACAACTCAATGCCTGGTTGGTTGAATATGAAACTTTGAACAGTAACCGATGACCACAGGTGCGTTAATCTTTGCTTTTAATAACGAACATGTTGACTACGAAGCCATGGCTCGCTGGTCAGCCAGCAACATTGAACGGCATCTTGGCATACCTACCAGAATCATAACCAATCAGGATGTAGAACCGATTGCTGGATCAACTAGAACCTTCCAGGACCTACCGTCTCAGGTCACCTGGTACAATGTCAATCGTGTAGATGCCTATAATCTGTCACCATGGGATTGTACCTTGGTGCTGGATGCCGACTATGTGGTGGCCAGCAACCAGCTACAGGCCTTGCTAGAAGCAGATATAGATTTTATTGCCCATCGTACCGCTTATGATGTCACAGCCAAAGAAACTTTTAAAGACTTGGATACTTTTGGTGATCATCGCATGCCCATGTGGTGGGCCACAGTCATGATGTTCCGCCGCAGTGAACAGGCCCAATTGATATTTGAAAGCATGCAGATGGTACGCCAACACTGGGATCATTATCGTAGCTTGTACGGCATATCTCGTACCACGTATCGTAACGACTTTGCCCTGAGTATAGCACTAGGCATGGTCAACGGGCATGTGTTGAATCATGCTGATATTCCTTGGAAATTGGCCACAGTCACACACGAACACAAACTGACCAAGACAGGTCCAGATGAATATCGTGTGGACTGGACTGATCAAGAATCTCGTCCACGCTGGATGAAACTGACACATGATTTTCATGCCATGGGCAAAGGACACTTAGGAGCCATTGTTGACCTTGCTAGCTGAACGTGGATACTTGATACCGGCCATTGGCGATCAATATGTGACCTGCGCCAGGCGCCTGGCTGACTCGATACTACAGCATCATCCGCTGGCTGACATATCCATAGTGACTGTTGATCAATTACCACATGGAGATCTGGGCGGATTCGCTAACGATTGGCAAATGTTTGAGATTAGTCCCTACAGACAGACTATCAAGTTAGAAGCGGACATGCTCTGCGCCAGCCCAATTGATCATTGGTGGACCTTGTTTGAACGCAGAGATCTAGTGATCAGTACCGGTTGCCGGACTTATCATGACACGCCAGGCCAGTCTCGTTTATATCGCAAGATATTTGATCATAACAGTTTGCCAGACGTTTACAATGCCATTACCTATTGGCGCCGTAGTAAAACAGCACAGGATTTTTTTGATCTGGTGCGTACAATTTTTACCAATTGGCAACAGTACCGTGTGTTGTTGAAATTTCCAGATTTAGAAGCCACCACCGATGTGGTCTATGCCATGGCTGCAGTTATCATTGGCGAAGATCAAGTGACCTTGCCGCCAGGATTGGGTCCAACCATAGTACACATGAAGAAAAATATGATAGGAACTGTCTCTGAAAATTGGACTGACGAACTGGTCTGGGAAAACGATCCTTTCAGGATCAACACTATCGCCCAATGGGGTCTGGTGCACTATCATGTCAAGGACTGGAACAATGAGCAATAGTACCAATGATAATTTTTGGCTGGCCTTGTCACAATATGTACCGCCAGATGTGCATGATCCTATCTATAGATTATACTACAACGAACTGGGCGATGTGTTATTTTACAGTATGGAAGATTTACCCGGTAATTACATAGACGTTGATCCAGAAATATTTAGAGCTGGTCCAACCAACTGTCGCGTGGTTGAAGGAAAATTGGTCTTTATCAAAACCAGTACAATACACAAACTTCGTCCCAATGGGAAAGGCACAGCTTGTCACCCACAAGACATCTGTGTCATGGTCAACGAGTCAGAACCGCATATCAAATGGAGTTTACAATGATTGAAGTAACAGGAATAGACGTAGCCGATTTGGATTGCATATACCTCAGCTATGATGAACCCAACAAGGAAGAAACTTGGGTGCGTATCAAAAATATGGTGCCCTGGGCACGACGTGTAGATGGCATCAAAGGATCAGACGCCGCACATAAGGCCGCAGCTGAAATGAGTACAACTGAGCGATTCATCTTGATCGACGGTGACAACATTCCTGACGAAGATTTTTTCAATCAACGTATCGTACTCAAAGGTGCCCATGAGCACCGTGCTGTATTTCGTTGGCGTGCTAGAAACATCATCAATGGACTCATGTACGGCAATGGCGGACTGTCATGCTGGACCCGAGAGTTCGTGGCCACCATGCGTACCCATGAAAACACAGACGGTTCTGCGGCCAATGATGTGGAGTTCTGTTTCTATCCAGATTATCATGCCATGTACAACTGTTATAGTACCACTTACCCTAACGGATCTGCTTTCCAGGCCTGGCGTGCTGGCTTCCGTGAAGGAGTGAAGATGTGCTTGAATCAAGGCGCACGCCCCACAGTAACAGAATTCCAAGATCGTGTACATCATCGCAATCTTGATCACTTGACCATATGGCACAATGTAGGACGCGATGTAGACAATGGCATCTGGGCTATCGCAGGATCACGTATGGGCACCTACATGACCATGCTGACCGATTGGGACTACAAACAGGTGCAGGACTTTGATACTCTGGCTCAATTATGGACAACGGTGGAAAATTCTAATCCAGAACTACTTGCTGGCCGTGTGGCCGAGGATCTTACCACACAACTGAGTCTGCCCATCAACATGATGTTGGAGAAAGAAAGCGCCTTCTTCAAACATCATTATCGCAGTAACTGGCAAAACCGTCATTTTATGGACAAAGAAATTGATGTGATCAGGAGTCAAGAAGGATGGTAAACAAGGGTGATGAAATCACTTCAGATTTCAAATCTAAATTTCTGAGCAGTGCCGAGGACATGCAGGCTCTGTTGGGTCCGGCCATGTGCCTGGCCAAATGGAAACAGGTAAGCCTTCATTTAACTACCGGACTCAACAACAGTTGCTACCATCCTCCCTTGCATGAAATACCCACTGAGTCGCTGGCCAACGATCCTAGTATTCTGCACAATACACCCTACAAAAAAATACAACGCAAGATCATGTTGCAACAAGAACGTCCTGCAGAATGTAGCTACTGCTGGAGCATGGAGGACAATGGCAAACTAAGTGATCGACACTACAGATCGGGCGAGCCATGGGCGGCCGTAAATTTTGAATCAATAATGAATTCCTCAGGAGATGAAAATGTTGTTCCTAGTTATGTTGAAGTTAATTTTAATCACGCCTGTAATTTGGCTTGTAGTTACTGTAGTCCGCAGTTTAGCTCAACTTGGCAAGCAGAAGTTGATAAGTGGGGAGGATATCCTACTGGCACTATACACAATGATCCCAGTCACTTTACTGGTCGCAATCGCCCTATACCTAGTCGTGACGCCAATCCCTACGTTGATGCATTTTGGTCTTGGTGGCCTGAACTGTATCCAGAACTAGAACATTTCCGCATGACTGGCGGCGAACCCATGCTGGATAAGAATACCTATCGTGTGTTTGACTATGTGTTGGCCAACCCTAAACCCAACTTACACTTGGATGTGACTAGTAATTTTAGTGTGGATGAAAAGTCGTGGCAAAAATACAAAGGCCATGTGAAAGAACTGTGTGAGGGTGAAAAGATCGAACATTTTATGCAGTATGTAAGTTTGGATTCGTGGGGGTCGCAGGCTGAATATATTCGTCACGGTTTAGATTTTAATCTCTTATGGGATCGCGTTAATCAATTTCTAACAGAGATTCCTGGTCGCAACAGCATTACTTTTATTGTGACCATGAACAATCTGAGTGTGACCAATCTCAGTAGCCTGTTTGCTGGTATTTTAGGCCTGCGCAAACTGTACAGCAAGACTTATCAACGTGTTTGGTTTGACACTCCTGTACTTCGTCAGCCTGCCTGGCAAAGTTTACAGCTACTGCCTGAAAGTTATGCAGAACAGTTGGAATATCTCTGGGCCTGGATGATACGTCAAATTGAACGCGAGGACGATCCTTTTCATGGATTCAAAGACTACGAGATAGCCAGACTGGATCGCGACATAGCCTGGATGCGTGATGGACAAAAGTTAGAGCCTGCATACTTACAACGCAACAAGGCCGACTTTTTTAGATTCTTTAGCGAAGCCGATCGCAGACATGGCACAGATTTTTTAAAGACCTTTCCAGAAATGACTGCCTGGTGGAAGGAGTGCGAATACTATGCTAGGCAATCGTAAGCTGGTAGTAGACACCTTTAGTGAAATATCTGATCTAATACAACCTTGGATTGATGCAGAATTTTGGGATTTATCGCAACACGAAATTTTGCCAGGCGCAGTATATGTGATTGGTCGACAGCAGTTCAATGCCAATCGCGATCTCATCGTAGATCTTGTGCGAAATAAAACTATAGATGTAGTTTTTAGCAATCCAGCCGAAGGGTCCGAAACTGTGATTACTCACTGTGAATTTGGATTGAAAGTGATGGATCTGCTTGAGCAAGGGCAGATTCCAGTTATCACCGGCGGTGATATCCCTGCACAGTATCCGCATCTGTTGTATGAAAGTTTTTTGCCCAAGCTGTATGACTATGTGGAAAACATGGAAGCAGTGCAACAGTATCAGGATCAATATTCTACAGATCGTCCTTATAAGTTCCTGTTCCTGAATGGACGACAACGCGATCATAGACGCTACATGATAGACCTGTTGAGACCGGTACTGGATCAGGCCTTGTGGACCAATTTGGATAGTGGCAACGGCCCAATACAGCTTTTACCGGCCGGTTATGAACCTGACATGTTTGATTCGACTGTCGATACCACAGTCTCGGTGGGACTGATCAAAAATCAACTGTTCCGCGGAATCTGGGGAGAAATATATCTCAAGGCTCGTCCTTATCAGGACACATATTTCAGCGTGGTCACCGAAACAGTGCATAGATATCCTTACAGTTTCCGGACAGAAAAAATATGGAAACCCATAGCCATTGGTCATCCATTTATTGCTGTGGCCAATTGTGGATTTTATAGAGATCTACACAAACTGGGTTTCCGCACGTTTGGACATGTGATAGATGAATCTTTTGATAACATAGCCGACAATCATGTTCGTGTAGTGCGATGTGCCGAAGTGATACGAGATCTGTGTCAGCAAGATCTGGCCAGTTTCCTTACAGCCTGCGAGGATGTGTGTAAATACAACAAGCAACATCTCGCAGACATGCGGCTACAGGTCCGTGCCGAATTTCCTCAACGCTTTGAAAAATTTATACGTGAACGATTTAGAGTTTAAACAACAGGTCTTAGACCCAAAAAGTGCCAGCTTCTGCGCGGCCAAATGGTACAATGCCACTATCTGGTTGGGATCTGGTCAGACCACAAGTTGTCATCATCCACCGGCACATGCCATTGACGTAGAGGAAATCAAAACCCGTCCCAGTGCCATACACAACACAGTAGAGAAGAAAATAGATCGATTGAACATGCAGTTGGGTAACCGTCCCAAAGGTTGCGAATACTGTTGGAAAATCGAAGACATGGGTCGCGATGCTGTGAGTGACCGTGTGTACAAAAGTCGAATTTACCCTCTGGAGGCCTTAAATGAAGCATATCAAAAACCACACCAAGAAGATGTCAATCTTCGCACGCTTGAAATCGCGTTCGATCGCACTTGCCAATTCGCTTGTAGCTATTGTAACCCTGCTTTCAGTAGCACATGGGTTCGTGACATACGATCCAACGGCGCCTATGACGGCCTGGTGTCTGATGGGCGTGGCCACTTTACTCATGCTCACGATACTAGTCAACTATACCGCTTTGGCGAAACAAATCCCTATGTTGAAGCGTTTTTCAAGTGGTGGGAAACAGACCTCCATCAAACACTCCAAGAACTAAGGATCACTGGTGGCGAGCCACTCATGAGTGGTGATACCTGGAAGCTGATTGACTGGTTTCAAAATAACCCTGGGCGTAGTTCTACACGACTAGCCATCAACTCAAATTTAGGTCCTGGCGTGGATCTAGATCGCTTGTTGACTGCCACCCAAGGGATAGAACTGGATCTATACACCAGCCAGGAAAGTGTTGGAGTCCAGGCTGAATACATCAGAGACGGGCTTGATTACAGTGCTTGGGTCATGAACATGATCAAATTGATGGACAGTGATCGTCTGCGTGGCCTGCACGTCATGTGCACCATCAATGCCTTGTGCTTGGACACCTTGCCCGACCTACTGACAGTATTCATGCGTTGGAAACATCAATATGGTCGAGACTTTCCCAGCTTCACTCTAAACATACTCAGATTCCCTAGCTTTCAAAGCGCCTTGGTCTTGCCCGATGTAATACGCACCCGGCACAAGCAACAGCTAGAGGCCTGGCTGGATCAGTGGGGATCCGATGACATGATCCACGAACATGAACGCAATCATGTACAACGACTTATTGATTATCTTGATGTGGTCAAGACGCCACATTCTGAAGCGTTTGAAATGCCCAAACTGCACAACGACTTCAAGCAGTTTTATAAGCAATATGATCAGCGTCGAGGAAAAAACTTTAGCAAAACATTCGCACAACTACAAGATTGGTACCATACACTGTGAGCAAGATTATAGGAAAATACAACTGGATGGATCGAGTGCCTAATTACATAGCACTGGATGAGCTAGACGACAAGCAGAAGCATCGCTTGATGGAGTCAGAGCATTTTTGTATACTACCTTGGATACATCTGCATGCCTGGCCCGACGGTCGCGCTTATCCTTGCTGTTTGGCAAATGGCAAATACCCAGTGGGTGATCTTAAACAACAGACCATGCGTGAAGTATGGAATGCCGAAGGCATGCGTGAAATGCGCAGAAACATGTTGGAAGAAAAACCTTGTCGTGAATGCAGCGACTGTTATGAACAGGAAGCCGCTGGTTTTGCCAGCATGCGAAACAATTCAAACAAAAACTTTGGACACTATATTGCTGAAGTAGACGAAACCCGTGCCGACGGCAGTTTACCTGACATGCGTCTGCACTATTGGGATGTGCGTTTTAGTAACATCTGCAATTTAAAATGTCGCAGCTGTGGCTCTATATTCAGCAGTCGTTGGTATGATGATGATGTCAAGCTGTGGGGTAAAGAACTACGACCACGTGTATCATTTGCCGGACGGCACGATGAAGATATCTGGGAACAGATGCAGGAGCATATCCCACACTTAACACAGATATATTTCGCCGGCGGCGAACCCTTGATCATGGAAGAACACAATCGTATCCTAAAACTGCTGATTGAAAAAGGCAATACCGATCTTGGATTGATCTATAATACCAATCTAACTGAATTGAAATTTAAAAAGGAAAGTGTGTTGGATCTGTGGAAACAGTTTCCTAATGTATGCGTGGCAGCCAGCCTAGACGACATGGGTGATCGAGCCGGCATCATACGTTCGGGCACCGACTGGGCACAAGTTGAACAGAATATACGTGACTTGAAACGCGAATGTCCACATATTGATTTTATGATCAGTCCTACGCTCAGCATGATGAATATCTGGAATTTTACCCGATTCCATCGCTACATGGTGGAATCCGGGTATATCCGGGCGCAGGATTTCAATTTAAACATACTGCAAGGTCCTGACAGTTATCGTATAGACATGTTGCCCATGGAATTAAAACTTAAATTCAAAGCCGAATTTGAAGCACACATAGCATGGCTTGAACCCCTTGACACCATACAGCGTGCTGTAGGTGGATTCCGCGGCGCGATTGAATTCATGATGGCCCAAGACAATAGTCACTTGTTGAAGAATTTTTGGCAAGCAGTCAACGATTTGGATTGGAGCCGCAGTGAAAGTTTGTTGAGTGTGGTTCCGGAGCTGGAGGCCATTGTTCAATATCGTCCTGAAGATAAACGAGTTCCGCTCCGATGAAAATACCACACGATCGATTCTGCGTACTGCCATGGATCAGCTTGGAAACCAGTCCTGTTGGCACGGTACGTCCTTGTTGCCTGGCCGAAGATGAACTGGTAGATGAGTCTGGACAAAAATTCAATCTGGCCACCGCACAATTCAGTAGCATACAGGACAGCGCCAGTATGCGACATCTACGTGAACAGTTCCTAGCCGGTGAACAGCCACAGACCTGTAGAAAATGCTGGCGTGAAGAACGTAGTGGCCGTACATCGAAGCGTATGCATACCCTGGATCGACTCAAGCACATGATTGACGATTCAGAATGGACCGCAGATGCCAAACCACTCATGTTCTTAGATCTCAAGCTGGGCAACATCTGCAATTTAAAATGTCGTATCTGTGGATCATGGAGCTCAAGTACATTTGCCATAGAAGAACTGGCCAATTTGGAACCCGGTGAAGATAAGAAAACCAGTTTTCATTATCAAATGTTACGCAACGGTGCATGGCCTAGAGAAAATGAAACATTCTGGACTGAAATAGATCAAGTGTCAGATCAAATACGCTACATTGAATTCACCGGTGGCGAACCATTTATGATCCAAGAACACTTTGACATGTTGCAGGGCTTGATCAATCGCGGCATAGCTCACAATATAGAAATACATTACAACACCAATGGCACACAATGGCCTGAGCAAGCTGAAGAAATTTGGCGCTATTTTAAAACAGTGGAAATAGCTTTCAGCATCGACGATGTGGGTGCTAGATTTGAATACCAACGTAGCAATGCTCAATGGACCGAAGTGTGTGCCAACATTGAACGTTTCCAAGACATGCGCAGACGTTGTGACAACATACAACTACAGGTATGTGCCACGGTGAATGTATTTAATGTATGCTATCTTGAAGAATTAAGTCACTGGATTGAGCAACAACAGTTTGATTTTGTCTACTGGAACATGATGCATGAAGCCTATTACTTTAGTATCAGCACCTTGCCAGAATCGGCCAAGTATACAATCGCACAACGTCTGCGCCTGGCTCGGGTCAATCCGCAGGACCGTAAGGAATTTGATCGCATCATTGATTTCATGCTGGGCGGTGTCAGTCTAGACGGTTTCAACATGCGTAGAGAAATGGCCAATCTGGATCGCCGACGTGGTCAAAATCTCTGTAAGGTGGAACCAGAATTCGCTCACATGATCAATTATATGGGACCAGATTAACATGCACATCAAACCTTTGTCCCCCAATGGGGCGAGACTGTGTGATGTATTTCCAGATGATCTCCTGCAGGAAATAATCGATCTAGTAGATACATTTACACCTACCCGTATACAGACAGCTGATGATGCTCCGGAACTGCTGACACCGTTATCTGGATCTGATCGACATGTGTTGTTATTGGCCAACACCGAACTGCGTCAACGCATACTGGCCTGTTTTGATGTGCCAAAATCTTCTTCGATAGAACTATGGAGAGATTACCCTGGTTACAGAAATACTATCCATGTGGATTTTGAAAATGTACATAATGTGATCATCGTATATCTTGACACCTGGGGCCATGGTGAAATGGGCACCAAATACTACGAAGATGACGCAGAATATTTTGTTGAATATCGCAAAAATCATGGAATAATGTTACACAACAGCAACAAGATCTTGCATCATATGATTGGCGAAGTGGCCCATGTGTCCTACAGAAAAACCCTATATATCAATTGGACCAACAAGTGAAACCTGATACCTTGTGTATGGCACCTTGGACTCACACGTATCTAAGTCCACAAACCGAACGCAGAATGTGCTGTGCATCGCGTGAACCTGCGCAGAATTTTGCTCAGTACATAGATACAGCCGCAGGTACCGGGCAGTATATTCCTATCACATTAGACGAGCATTGGAACAGCGATCATATGCGCAGTGTTCGTCGTAGAATGATGGCCGGTGAAACTCTACCCGAGTGTGATGTATGCAACAATCAACTGTTGAATACTGATGTTTATCGTAGTTATTTTAACAGAATGTTTGGCGACCGTTATGAGTCCGCCATGCAGGCCACAGATGCTACAGGTTTTACCACAGTCAAGCCAATTTCCTGGGACTATAGATTCAGTAACCTGTGCAATTTCAAATGCCGCATGTGTGGTGACATGCTGAGTTCTGCGTGGGAAACCGAACAGCGACAGCATGACATGATCAACTGGGACGATTCAAAAAACAACTGGATGCGCCCCGAGATCAGATCTGAGATAAGTACTTTTCAAGACGGTCAGATTGAACGTGAATTCGCTCAAGCAGTAGAAGAACATCGTGTAGAAGAAGTGTACTGGGTAGGTGGAGAGCCGCTCATGTATGAACAGCACTGGCGATACATGAAAAGAATTATTGAATTAGGCGACGGAGATCGCGTTTATGCTAGATACAACACAAATCTTAGCCGGGTTAATTACAGGGGTTGTGACCTTTATAGTGACATTTTGGCTCATCTACGGGATTATCAAATCTGTGCCAGTCTCGACGGAACCGGAGCCACAGGAGAATACATCAGAACCGGACTTGATTACAGTGCATGGCGAGATAATTTCGCCCGAGGCGTTGCCATGGCCAAGAACCGCCGCCAATGGCGAATCGATTTTACTCTTACGCTACCAGGACTCTTTGAAGTCGCCAACATTACGTCTCTTGCCGCCGACTTCGGCGTAGACATCCTGGCCAAGGTAGTATTCAGTTTTACTCCAGACATAATCCTAAGTCCATTGGCCTTGCCACGTGAGTTATTAGACAAAACTGTAGACAGTCTAATAACCGAAACTTCAGGAGCTATGCAAGATATATTGCTACAGCTCAAATGTCGTCCGACATTTGAGGAGCAATGGCCTGATACCTTTGCCGAATCTCTTGCACGAGGCAAGCGTCGTGTGTTACAATTAGAATCTATCCGTGGAGATTCATTTACTCTTGCGGACATCCTAGGGCAAGACCCAGAAATTGGTGCATGGTATGAATCAATCGTTACTTGATGTTGTAGAAATAGATCTGGAAGATCTCACCATCTACATCAATGTATGGGATAGCAGTCTCAGTCGTAAATGGTTGGCAGCCTTGAATGATTTGATACGTGACCAATATCATTTAGAAAAAAACTACTGTTTCATGGGATTTCCTGATTCTGAAAGAAACGGTGATTATCTTTGTGGTCAAATCAACAATTCAATTGCCGAAATAAATTCAGCCAATATAGGTTATACCATTGATGATGTGTTTACGTTGGATACTGTGATGGACCATGACATGAACATTGTACGCGAACGGTTCAATCATCTTCACAGATATTTTGAAGATCTTCAAGGTGTCAGCGGACGTATAAGTCATTTTTATCGTGATGCAGATGCATCGGTGCGCTGGCACATACGACAACTGAATCTCCTGTGTCATGAATTTGAAAGCTGGGCCTTGAGTTGGCGCAAGAAACACACCGCACCCGAATGGATGAGACCCAGTCAACTCATGTGTTGGCTAAATGCTCCACGTTTTGTATTGGACGAAGCCGATTATGAACTGTTTGGAATTGAAACAATCAATCGGAAAATGGGTGGAGTATATGTAGGAGTCAACAAGGCCGTAGGCAAGCATCACTGGGAAGTGTTCCAGGACGAAGGCCGCGACAGTAGGATCAACGAGTTGACAACAACTACCTTGAAAAATCAAACCGAAGCTGCTGGCGATTTTGACATTGAATGGGCCAGAGATCCTGGAGCACATGATTGGCAAATCCGCCAACTGGCTGAATTTCGTGAATGGTTAGTAACCAATGGATTTGATCCTGAAGACAAAACCCTTACCATTGGTCATCCGCAGATAGGCCAGGTAAATTTGATACGCAGTTTTGGAACAGAAGATTATGTGCAAATATGGAACATGCTGGCTTCCAGATTGGATGTAACCGAGATACGCACTAGTAGTGCCCGAGCAGAATACACATATCACTGGAATGATCCCAGATATGCTCAACAACAAATGGATCTGTTATGAATGATATATATGTAAACGACTACTTGACCTGGGAGTACAGTACAGATCCTGCCATACAGTACTTGAACTGTCCGGCACCCACAGCCATGCAAAATCACATGCCAGACTGGTTCAAAGCACAAAAAGCACGCAAGGCCGAAATTGACATAGCTGATCAGCAAACCATACGCAACTGTCTGGGATTCAGAGGCCTGGCTAACTTGGGATTCACCATCCCCTTACCAGAAGAAGTCAATACCTACGATACATATTTCAATCGTGGTCGCTTGCACCCTGACATGCTGTACGGCACACGCTTTGCCAACCGTGGTGAACGTGGACAGTGGGCACCAGGTGATTTCAGTCCATACGAGTATGGTGTCAGACTTCTACATTGGCCCTGGCGTGCCCGCATGGCACCAGGTTGGCGATTATTGATTTTGCCGTATCTCATGGATTGGCCTGTTGATTGGAATGAATTTGCTGGTACCGTTGAACCCAATTATGACATAGTAAATGGCACCGGTATTGGAACTGGACTCAAATGGACACAAGCAATTGATACAAGGTACAACTACTATAACTTGGAAACAGTTGTGGCTTTTCGTCGGGCCACAGTCATACCCAAAGACACAGTGACCTTTTGTGCTTTGCCTTTGTTTGATCCTATACTAGAGGAGAAGCAACGTGCAATGGTTTAAAAATATCTATAACCGTGTGATGCTAGAAATACGTTATCGTCGCAAGTTAAAAGAACTACGTAAAAGAGATCCCTTTATCTACAAATGAATATCCTAGGGATCAGTGCCGGTTTTCATGACGCTGCTGCTACAGTAATTGATGCTGGCGGCAACATAGTGTATGCTGGTCATGCCGAACGCTATAGTAAAATCAAAAATGATGCCAATCTTAATGTAGACATGTTGTTTGATCTAGCACAAGGGCGCCATATTGATCACATTGCTTATTATGAAACACCTTGGAAAAAACAGTTGCGTCAACTGTACTCAGGACAAGGCATTGAGTGGAACAAGCTAACTACCCATCAAGTGCTAGATCAACAGCTGGATGGCTTTTTTGATAATGTTCCTGTGTCAACACACAGTCATCATTTGAGCCACGCGGCTGCTGGTTTCCAAACCAGTAGTTTTGATCGAGCCACGGTGGTCGTGATTGATGCCATTGGCGAATGGGATACCATAACCATTTGGGGCGCACACTATGTAGATGGCCAAGCTCAGTATGATATCCTATGGCGCCAGCGATATCCTTATAGCCTAGGATTATTCTATACCGCCATCACAGAACGTGTGGGATTGAGACCCATGGAAGATGAATACATACTGATGGGCATGAGTGCCTATGGCGAAGCTAGGCACACAGATACCATGCAGATCCTGTTGCAGGAAAATCTACATGTAGGAATCGATCACATGTTCCTGCCCACAGCTAGAGATGTGGATATAGCTGCTAGTGCGCAGGTTATTCTTGAAGAAGAGATATATAAGGTTATGCAACGTGCCCGAGCCTTTGGCTGGAGTCGTAATCTTGTATATCAGGGCGGTGTTGCACTCAACTGTTTGGCCAATCGAAACTTAAATGAATATTTTGAAAATATCTGGATCATGCCTTGCCCTGGTGACGGTGGCAGCAGTCTTGGCGCTGCCGCATTGGCCTACGGAGGCAGGATCAACTGGCAAAATGCGTACCTTGGCACAAACATCCCAGGAACGTATCCTGTCAGCGCCTGCCTTGATCGTTTACTCAGTGATAGAATCGTCGGTGTCGCTAGCGGTCGGGCCGAGTTTGGACCCAGAGCCCTGGGAAATAGAAGTCTGCTCGCAGACCCCCGAGGATCAGATATAAAGGATCGTGTAAATGCCATCAAACGTAGACAACAATTTAGACCGTTCGCTCCCGTTGTTTTGGAGGAGTATGCTAATGAGTATTTTGATATCCCTAGTGGTTTCTGTGACACTAGGTATATGCAGGTCGTCGGTCGTTGCAGGCGTCCTGATCTATTTCCTGCTATTACCCATGTTGATGGTACCAGTAGGATACAAACTGTACCGCCGGATGATAGCGGAATTAGACAACTCTTAGAGGCCTGGCATGCGAAAACCGGTTGTGCTATCCTGCTTAATACTAGCCTTAATATTCGAGGTGAGCCTATGGTTAACGATCGCAGCGACGCTGATAGATTCCAGGATCTTTACGGTATAACTGTATGCAGTTGAGCTAGATCCAACCAGCGGCCCTACTAAATCCAGCAATGTTCATCACGCAGAAATAACTGCACAAGACTACAGTCCAGGGGCTGTGTCGACGATAACCGGTATAGATGCTGATCAAACTGCCCAGGAAGTAGCCGGGATAGATATATTCCATGTGTGGTGCTCGGGCTGTGATAGCCAAGCTGAGACTGGCTATCATGGTCAGTATGGTACTGGCTAGATCCAGCCAGAACACATGCGGACTACGCTGATGACTTTCTTTGAAAAATCTTACTATGGCCCGCACTGTTTTGAGATCAAAGATAAGTTTCTAATCCGCCGCTGCGGCGCAGATCCTGTGTACAACACGAAATGCCACCGTCCCAGAAATAGCTATGACGCAGTTCGCTGATGATGGGATTGATTCTATGTCGTTTGCAAAAATCAAATACATTTTTATTGTAGGCGCTAAAAATCACATTTTCTTCGTCCAACACCAGGCAGTTGACATCAAATACTGTTTCGGCCACAAAGCCGGTCCATTTGTTCAGATAGGTATCCACAAAGGTGGTAAACTCAGGAGTAGGTGTTTGCCCCTGCACATACCAGGCACCGGGACTTTCTTCATACTTGAACTTGCCCACTTCCATAGCAGCCCAGATACTGCTATCCCAGATCTTCAACACTTCCCAACCAGGAAAGTCTTCTGCTAGATGCAGATGCATGTCGTGTTTGCTTGAAAGAATTACTCCGGGTTTGAGTATGGCAAACACAGCATCCCCATGACCGTCGGTCACAGCTTCATGTATTCTGTACTCTGGACCCAAGCAGTTGTCTACGATCCAGCGTGTTTGATCAGGACGCAAAAAATCACTGTTGTCAAAAAACACATCGCGTCCTACACGCACGATGCACGATGCACTTGCACCATTTAATATGCAGCCAGGATCCCAATCAGCACCGTGTGGATTGACCACTTGATCGGCATAGTCCTTGCAAATATCGTCCAGTTCTTTCATGGGAAGTACCCGTAGGAGTTTTTGTCCTAAACTGATTTGCCAATCTCGAGGAGTAAGAGGAGGTAATGGAGCACCTTGTCCTGCTAACTGACTCTGTTGAAATTGATGTCGATCCATCAGATTAGGTCTACGCACCCGAGCACCATAGATTTCAATAGTACGCTGTAGATTATCTAGATCTTCGGCAGTTTCATTTAGGATCTGTTGCAGTTGATTGCGTACCTGCGCATTGTCAATAAAGTCAAAGTAGTCCGGTGTGTAGGCACGCCCCACTATGACTTCTTCAAGTGGTTGCCAGGATGTATAGCTGTTGATCATTGTAGTCTTTCAATAAGGGTATTTAATCTGTCAGCCTTGCTGTCACAGAATAACTGTTGGTTATGTTCTAGATCTTCTCTGCACGATTCAAACCAGACCTGCATATCTTGGGCCTGTAATTTTTCAATAGTTTTGGCAATACTGAGCCAGCGCTCGGTAGGATCCTTTATCAAGTCGTAAGAATTATCTATAGCATGATCAAAGGTACGATACCCCATGTCGCGCAGAAGTTGTAAGCTGCCCGGCGGTGCTATCAATACAAATGGATGTCCGTGCTTGATACACTTGAAAGTTTTTTCGGTCAGGAAAGTGCCATTTGAATTTTCAATATCAATAAAAGTCTCCAACACTATGCTACAATAGGACTCAGTAAAATGTTTTGGAACCAGAATCGAATGGTTGTTATGACTATCGCTGTCCATGTCATCGCAAGTGTAAGGCCCGGCCGATATGAATTGATCCAGGTGATAGTTAAAAATTTTGCCTAGCTCAATGGGATTATCAACTTCCTTGTCCTGACCTAGATCCAACAGTGTATTGTAGCTCCATTGACTATGATCTAACAGCCCGCGCAATTTTAAATCAGTCATGACTGTGGCTCTCCACCATTTGTGTGTACGACTCAGTGCTGTAAACTCAAATGGTCTGGGACGATTATGGATTTCCAATGGTTGGGTGGATCTATTGCCTAACCAGTACCGCATTTCGTGATCATTAAAATAGCAACAACGATCCAATTGATCGGCCAAGGTATTGGCACTGACCAGTCTGTAACAATCTATATTTCGTGAATGTTGCCTACAACGATCGTCTAGACGCTGTCGGATGAAACCTGGATGATCACCCTCGTGATAGTAGAATATAATTCTAAGATCGCGGTCGAATACCGCATCTGGTATGGCAGCGATGTAATCATATTTGTGGTCAAACGTATCAAAGGTAACAAAATATGGAGTACCGGGCATGCTATTCTGTATGGACTGTATTTCGTAAGGTATAGAGTGAGCATCCATGGCATTCATCAACATACGTCTTGGCATCGATCCTGGATGAATAGCGAATTTAAAAGTCATGCAACATTCCTGTGAGTTCTTTCCATAATACACGTTCAAAAGAGCCAGAATAAAAATGTACGTAATTGTGTTCGACTATGGGTACACAAAGATCGTGTATGTGTTGGCGGTCGTGTTGATTCAATGAATCCAACTCTTTTAGTAGTTGTGTGACCTTTTCTACACGGCGTACAGGATCTGTTTCGTTGTCGTAGCTTTCATCCCAGATTCCACCAAAGGTTTGGAATCCATAACTCTTTAAATATTCCAGACTACCGGCTGCAGCCACCAGAATAAATGGCATTTCTAATGCCATGGCCTTGAATGTTTTTTCTGTCAGATGTTGCCTACGGCCATAGTATACTGTTTCTGTAGCTACATACACTAGACTATCACTGGCCTCCTGCCAGTTGCCGAGTTGATATGAACTCATCTCCTGCTGAGCTTCTCCCGCAAAATATCTTGGCAACTCAACCTGAGAAAACACATCCTTTATGTCCGGGTATGTGTTGGCATGACCTGCGGCGATTTCGAGAATGTTTTCGCCTGAGTATGGGCAAATCCTGGGTGCGCTGATATAATTGTGTTGTAGTTGCTGTTTAAATACATTGTAAAGAAACAGCACACGATGATCTCGCATGCCAGATACAATACGATTTGGACTCATAAAAGTCTTGCCAGGGGAACGGCGTTTGGCACGAGGAATCAGAAAGCTACGATCATATCCTCTGAACCAGTCTAAAGCTGCCCAGCCATGAAAGAAGTAGTAGTGGGCAGTAAATCCATAAGTATCACAGGCCTGCTCAACAAATTCACTGTTCTGTTCGCTGGTTATTAGGTGACGTTGTCCCTTGGGGAAGTTGATAACAAACTGAGATAGTGTTGGATCTGTGGTATTTTTATGTAGCGGTTCCTGATCCCAAAACAGATACCTGACAGTATCATGCCCATGATCCACTGCCGGTTCCGCACACAAATCTTCAAAACTCACTGAGCCAAATGGATCAAACCAGTGCATGGCTCCACGAGGATTTGCTTGTATTTGAGGCAAGAATGTGTTATAATAAATTTCGTCGATTCTGATCATGTTTGATATATTTTATTCCGGACCCAAACCCAACTTGTTTGCTCACGAGCGATGGGCTCGTGATCTGGATCAGGCTAAGGAATTGAGTCGTACTAGATACTTTTGGTGGGTCAACTATTTAACTGACTATCGGGGCTTTGATTTTTTATGGGAACCTGTGCCCTGGGAGAGTCATCAACGACATGTATGGCCCAGCCAACACCAGCAGAATGGTGGCACCGAACTGGTTCCCACAGCTGGTTATACCGATACCAATTACAACCATCCAATACTGAAACGCAAGGAATCTGTCGCAGTACTAGGCATAGACCACGGCGAAGGTGTTGATGTGGCCTGTGAGCACACAGTACGCTATGTAAGCGACTATTTAGGAACTCTACGTCGCCTGTTGAGCAAGACTTCGTCAGAGTATGCCTGGGTAGTTAGTAGTGTATGCGACTATACCTATTTCAACTTTACTTGGCATCCCAGCGAATGGCAACAGAGCATGCTACATGTGTTTGCATCTGATCGACAAAGGTTTGGTGACACCTTTTATGTACATGTACCCACATTCTTAGAACGTAGCCAAGACATCAAGTTACTGGAATGGTATGATGGACTTAACTTCGTAGAGAATATCATGGTACCACGTAAGCCCATGCCAGTGGTTGAACATGCACACGATACTCATGTGGCCGCTATACAGGAGCACGAGTTTGTCACACCATTGGTCATGTTCAGCACCGGTGGTAGTACTGTGTTTGAACCCACAGTGAGCTTGTGGCAAGAACGTACTAAAACTGTGGTGCCACTCACACGTGGTGCTGGAGTTACAGTAGTACCTAGAGAAGCCAAAACGCATCTACGTCGGCAGATTTACGATTATCCTTACATTGACAAGAGCTATGCACGTGGACAGGAACCACCACTAGACATTGTGTTTATTGACAACGGTGAACCAGGTGCTGATCAGAACTGGGCATTTCTAAATGTAACTACTCAAAACAGCAACAATCGTATACATCGTAGCTCAGGAGTCACAGGACGTGTGGCAGCCTATCAAGCAGCTGCCAGGCTCAGCACCACACCTTGGTTTTTTGCTGTATTTGCCAAGTTGCGTGTAGAAGGTACATTTGACTGGACCTGGCAACCTGATAGATTGCAGGAACCCAAGCACTATATCTTCCATGCACGCAATCCCATCAACGGTCTAACCTATGGTCATCAGGCCATGATTGCTTACAATCGTCGTTTGGTCTTGGCCAACCCCGGTGTGGGACTAGACTTTACTCTAGATGATGCACACGAAGTGGTGCCGATCCTGAGCGGAACAGCCTACTACAATGACACACCCTGGATGACCTGGCGTACAGCATTCCGTGAAGTGTTGAAATTAAAAGCTAGTCTGCCCGATATAGAAAATGAATCGCGGTTACGTGAGTGGCTTACTGATTCTGGAGCGGTAAAAAACAGTGAATGGAGTGTGTGCGGTGCAGAAGATGCTGTGGAATACTACGATGCTGTTGGCGGTGATTTTGATGCCTTGAAAAAAAGTTATGACTGGGCTTGGTTGTCTAGCTACGCACTGATAAAGCGCAATCTAGTACCGAATCAATAATATATTCTACTTCCAAGTCACTTAGTTCAGGATACAGTGGAAGGCTCAGTACACGTCGGCTTAGACTGCTTGCCACACTGAGAATATCAGGTCCGTGATAGTCTGCATAAGCAGTCAGCTCATGCAAGGGCTCGCGGTAGTGTACACGAGTTTCAATGCCTTTGATTTCTAAATTTCTTGCTAGGATATCACGCGAATCCACGTCAATCACAAACTTGTGGTAAGCGTGTGTTTCAAAATTCTGTGCGGTGATCAAGCTACGGATGCCGGTATTTTTCAAGCGTCCTAACCAGTACAGGCAGATGTTTCTGCGCCGTTCTTGCCAGGCATCAATGTGTTGGGTCTTGATCATCATCTGTGCGCAGTCTACTTCACTCATTCGACTGTTGGTGCCTATATTGGTATGACGAGGTTTGCCATTGTTGATCCATTCTCTAGCATATTCCAACAGATCTATGTCATCGGTTACTACAGCACCGCCATTGCCGTAGGCATTGAGATTCTTCATGGGATCAAAGCTGATAGCTGTGGCATTGCCTACTCTGTTGCACTTGTTACTGAGCCAGTGCTGTGCACCATCTTCAATCACAAGGTCAGTGCCCCAGAAGCGATCGGCATTGACCGCAGCACCGTATAGGCCAACCAACACAGTGGCCTGTATGCTAAGATCCTGTGGTACCTTGTCTTTGTTTAGTATGCCATTGGCATCGGTGTCGCAAATCCATAGGTCCCAACCAGCACGCATGAATGCATTGGCTGTGGCCACATAGGTCATACTGGGTAAGACTACTCTAGGCGGACGTACACTGCTTTGTAAGCGATAGTATTCGGCAATGATTTCCAAGGCCTGACTACCCGAGTGACAGGTCACAGCATACTTTGAATGATTCTTACGGGCCAACCAGTTTTCAAACTCAGCGGTGTAGTTACCGCCCATGAGTTGACCCGAACGTAGCACTTCATCTGTGACATCCAAGATTTCGCTACGTAGATTGTTATACTGCTTTTTTAATCCCGTAAATGGAATTCTTAAGCCATTCATAATAGTCCTTGAAACCTTGTTCAATGTCGACTTCGGGAGCAAACCCAAGATCCTGTTGAGCATTAAGTGTATTTAATTGTCCGCGACTGGGATAAGCACCATCAGGATCATTCAGGCGAATAGTTCCAGCGCCGGCTGTGGTCACAGCTACCTGGGCCGCTTCGCTCAAGGTTCTGGCATGTCCTCTGCTGAGATTGTAAGTGCGATTTTCAATGGTTGTTTTGACTGCGGCCACTACTATGCCGGCGGCACAGTCAGTTACATAGGTAAAGTCCAGGCTCTCATTGCCACCGTTGACCTGTATTTCACCACCCTGCATGGCTGTTATCAGGAAACGACTAACCACACGATCTTCCACATCTCTAGGACCATACACAGCACTGGGTCTTACAATCACATGGCTCATGCCAGTACGGCGTGTATAATCCTGCACTAACCACTCGCCGGCCAGCTTCATGATGCCGTACTGACCCATGGGTCTACAGTCGTCACTTTCGTTTATACCATCAAAATAGGTCTTGTTGAAATCGCCATAAACCATACTGGAGCTCACATACACAAACTTTTTAACCTGATGCTTGACACTGAGCTCTAAGAGATTCAGCAGGCCTTCACTCATGACTCTGGAACCGGCCTGTGGATTGTGATTCACTACTTTTTGCCGCGGAAAGCTGGCCAAGTGTATGACTACATCTACACCGTCAAGTATGCTGTGATCAAACGGTTCACTGATGTCAGCTATGGTAATATCTCTAGTACTAAACTGTGCCATGCGTTCCGACAACAAGGGTGTAAGTTCCCCAATGGGTATGATACCGTAAGTGGTCATTGAATCAATGATGGCCACTTCGTAGCCTACTGCTTCTAACATGGCCACTACATAGTGTCCAATAAAACCTAATCCACCTGTTACCAATGCCTTCATCGGCTCCACCTTAGTTTGAAATAGGTCAAATCCTGTTCGGTCAAATCACCTATCACTTCCACCCGGAATCCGTAAGTGTTGGCATCTGCATTACAATAAAAGGTTGGTTCACCAATGGCATGCTCCATTACCCACCGGCCGTGTTCGGTCTTTTGCCACTCTGACAAGGGAAAAGCCGCGTATAAGTATGGATCGTCAACATCCGACATGGTAAATGTGTGCAAGACAGTCTTTGGCATAGCTAATTATAGCAAAAAACTCCGGACCTTGCGATCTAGAGTTTGCCTAATAACTTGTCAGTTTCGGGTTGGACCAGGTCAGCCACTGCTGAAATATCTACTACGAAGTCAACATCTCTGATTTCGCTGTCACGCTCGGTAAAAAATCTAGTGAGCATGGTTTCTATTTCTTCCAGCTCCAGTCCCTGCTTCAACAGCGCATGCACATTGATGGTCTTTTGACGTCCGCCAGCCAGTTTGACTACAACCTTTTTGATACATTCCAGGGGAACGTCTGTTTTGTTTACACCATCAATTATGTTTTCCCACTGATCCAAAAAAGTATCAATGATCTGCATTGGCCACCGCAGTCTTGGCTCGTGCAGGACGACCGCGTTTTGGTGCGGCTGTGTCTGCTGGTTGCTCAATCGTGGCTTCGCGAGCCACTACTTTGGGGTCCATGCGTTGTGCATCTTTCTTCATGCGTGCAGCTTCGGCAATCATGGCCTTGGCTTCTTGTTCCATCTTCTTGGCCTGGAATACCATGTTGGCCGCGATGTCACGATCACTCAAGGCACCTTCGGCAGGTGCTTGTAGTGTCTGTACAGGTTGTGATTTGGCTGCTTGGCTGGCTTTGAATTCTGCTTCGGCCTTGCGCTTGACCTGTGGATCTACTAGACCACGGCTGGCATCATTTTCGGCCAACTTCTTGACAGCGGCATCGCCTAACTTCATTTCATTCAACATCTTGTTGAGTTCATCCAGGCGGATTGAAGCAGCACCATTGGGCGTAACGATCACATCACTGGTGCGCAGTTTTTTGATCATGCGCTCTTCGTGCAAGGTCTGTAGGATAGCGCGGCCGTCGGGCAAGAAGTTGCGATGCAATGCATCTGCAAACTGTTCTGCGCTTTGGCCTACATCGCTTTCCAGGACCTTTTGCACAGCATCCTGCCAGTGTGCGTGTAAAGTCTCAGGGTAGATACACAAACACATGTGCTCTTCTCCTGGAACTTCTCTAAACAGGATGTTGACCTTGCGATCTCCTTGCTTGCCTACGTGTTTGATAAATGCCATGTTATTCTCCTTGAGATTGATCAGCTGGCGCTGTTGTATCAGTTGTTGTTTCTGCTTGTTGTGCCTGTGTTACCACTGCTTGTAAAAACGCAGACAGTTTGTCGTACATGGCACCCACGTCGGTCATCTCTTCAGCACGGAATGCTCCACGTGCAGCAGCGAGTTCGATAATTTTCTTGACGACATCAAGATCGGCTATTGTGATTGATTGGGGTTGAGTTGTATTATCCATGCAGATATTTAACTGTGATTATAGAGCGGTCAAAATAAAAACACCCCATTTAGGGGTATTTTGGCTAAATTGATCTGGTATCAGCGACGGTTTACTGCCAAATTCAAAGCTATCAAGGCTGTGTCCCATACCACGCCTAGCCAATTGTTGCGACCAAGATCCTCTAGCAGGCACAGGCTCAACCAACCGGTCAAGAACCAGGTGATTTCTGTGGCGTTTTGCCAGTACCACTGTCTAAATTTATTCATGATTGTTCCTTTCATTTTCTCTAACTGCTATGCCAACTATGGCAGCCACTGTGGCCACCAAGGCCACTGCACAGGCTATCTTTAAGATCCCCACCATAATGGTAACAAAGGTCAACATTATTCAACCACTCCAATGATTTCGTCTTCTTTGAGTACAACGAGATCTTCGCCATTGGTTCTTACATTGATGCCGGCACCAGAATCAAACATGACTCGATCACCCACTGCCACTGCCACCTCTATGACCACGTTGTTCTTGGTAGTTCTGCCAGGACCAACTGCTACTACCAATCCGGTATCAGTACGTACCAAGGGATCTAGATCCGGAATAATAAGACCCGATGAAGTTGTTGTTTCTTTGTCGTCTCTAATGACCACTACTCGATCTAAGGTTGTTACATGATTCATGTGATAATTTCTCTTTATAATTTAACTGTTTTGTTTTGTATGGCTTCCCACAAAAATTTATCAGTGGCCTCTGTACGTACACCGGTAACCATGAGACTCACTCGTGGATGATAGGATGCATTGGCTGTGTAGTGTGGTACATTGTCCACGTTGAACGTGTGAAAATCGCCGGCTTTCCATCCGGTATAGGTGTAGTTACCGTATCCAAACCAGTGACCAGGTTGCCAATCGGTCAGCATGACATGTATGCGTATGAGTCGAGAGTGATCAGCTTTTTTAAAATTATATCGATGTTGGAATATATCTACGTGCCAAGGAAAACACTGGCCGGTCAGTTGCACATGCACTGTGGACGCAATAGGAGTTTCAAAACAAAAACGATCGACCATTTTTTGAACAGTGCTACTAGCTTGTGGGTTTGTCTTATTGATTATATCGTAGTTGTAGTAACCCTCGCCAAATCCTACCCGTTTGAACCATTCAGACTCTGCATCTTTGAATGGTCCTTGTTTTTTTGTTGTAAACGGTCTGGGTGGATTATATTCTACATAATCCTCGTCGCCTCTTGTATGAAAGGTCAGTGGTTTTGATTTGGCCACCAAGTCGGCCACTTCATCTTTCCAATCGCCTTCAAATCGGCCCAAGACTGTTGCTGTATCATATCTATGATCCCATTGGTTGTTATCAAAATGATAACCTTTGGCCGTTTTTATTGCTTCATCTTGAAACCCAATGGTTTCATCTTTGAAAAGTTCGTTATTATTTTCACCGATTATTGACATAAATTTTCCTGAAAGAGTATACAAGGCTATTTATACGGCAGATTATTCCGGCACAGTGAATCAATATCAGTGCCGACTCTCTTCTTCATAGTAGGCATACTGTCCAAATGGTGGAACGATCGAAGTGGTTCCATGCATGATAAACACAGTATCGCAGTACTGCTCATCGCCCCATGAACCATTGGGATAACCGTCGGTAAACATGATATGACGTTTGGGTTCAATTTCGTTATCTTTGAAGTAGTTGAATACCGAATCAAAGTCGGTACCTCCGCCGCCCATGATCTCATAGCCAGTGATGTCATCCAGATTCTCACTGTCAAACTGCTGTGGATTATATACTTCGGTATCAAACGACAGCACATGGATACGATAGTTGGGAAACTGTTCCATGATACCGGCCACTTCGGCTAGGAAGTCCTTGAGCATTCGATCCTGCATGGATCCAGAAGCATCAATGCTGATGGCAATATCAATCATGGGATCCAGCTTCATGCCCGGCATGACCGCGTCCATGTGCCAGCCTCTACGACTGTTGCGCATCCAAGTATAGTCACTTTTGATTGTGGATTCCAACTGCATGCGCAATAGCTCACGCCAGTTCATCTTGGGTGCAGTCATGTCTTCAATGATGCGCTTGACCCCTGCTGGCAAGTTACCTGCACCGTCACTAGCGGCAGCTGCTGCCAGTACCGCTTCTTTGATTTCGTCACGGATCTTTTGTTTTTCTTCGGCGCTGTACCGGGGGCGACCTTTGCCATTTTTGGCATCATCGCCTTCCTCACCGGATCCTTCACCGTTGCCTTCGCCGTCCAAGTGTTCATCCAACAGTTTATCGATCAACTGACTCATGTCAATCTTTTCAGCATTTTCGTACAGGATGTCGTAGATCTCTTCTGAGCTCATGCCTTCGTACTTGGCATCGTATAAACAAGGAACACTGGTGATAAATTCGCCCACACGGTGTTTTTTCAAGTCACCGTTGACACAGTAGTCATTGGCAATGTTGAACAGCTGAGGATCTCTATCACCTCTACGTCCAAAGTGATCATACACACAGTGAAGTACCTCATGTCCAAACAAGAATTCGACTTCTTTGGGTTTGAGCATGTCCACGAAGCGACTATTGTAGTAAAAATTACGCCCGTCGGTGGCGGCAGTAGGACACCATTCGTCCGCATTGACCAACTTCAAACGAGTTGAAAGATTACCAAAAAACGGTGCACGGAGCAAGAGGCCCACACGTGCTGTGATCAACTGCTCACGTACTTCGCGATCCAGTTTGGCATCTGTAGGACCCAACAGATTCTTGAACTTGTCCGACTCTTTTTTATTAGCTGTAGTGGCTGTGCTCATACCTGTCCTTATTATTAACTATACTACTATTATACATGAAATGGCATTATTGGTCAACCGCTTAGTTATTTAGGTATTTAAGCACGAACCAGCTCATTTGAGCTTGATTATAGAAGTCTAGGTGTACTTGATCCTCATAATGGTAACGATTGTGGAATCCTTCGCTTTTCATCACTTCCCATGTGTCTTTGTCATGTTCGGCCAAGCCCTTATGATAACGCACAGTAAATCCCAGTTCTCGACGGCAACGGGCCGAAATCAACATGATACTCTGCCCATATTCGTTCCTCAGACGCTCGGCCAACGGATACCATTCATATGGGTTGTGAAATACAATCAAGTTGTGTTTGACCGTGACCTTCACAGGTTGAATTTTAACAAGAACATGAGATGCTTTTTTTCATCCACTACCGAATAGGCCAGGCTAACATTGTCACCATCATACTGCAACTTGACTCCGTAGTATTCGCGCACATAGTCGTCAAAGGTCAGGAATCCTTGTCCAATGGGCACTTCACGTGCCAGGTCGTCCCACTCATTCTTGACCCGTTGCAGGCGTAAAAAGTGCTGGGTATCACCGCCTATGATAGTGTCCAGGCGGGCCGCGGAGTCTTTATAGTATTCATTTTTCATACCGGATGGTCTTTGATTTCAATTTGATCAGGGTAAACTCATGTGGATTTACAGGTCTATGTCCATGCCAGGCCGGGTGTACTTGGTACACACCATTGGCATTTTCCAACCAGGCCCGCTTGGAATTGGCCAAGAATTCATCATGTATATGGAACGGCATGTGACCTTGGTCAGCCGGGCTACAGTTAAACAAGCACCAGTAGCGCCAGTTCTCGTTAAAGGCCTTTTCGGTTCGTTCGTCTAGTTCGTAGTAGTAGTTCATAAACAGGCCCAGGTCAATTTGAAAACAGTAGCGTCTCGAGGATCTTCAAAACGGAATGCAAATCCTTCAGTGCTACGCCATCCATGTACATGATAACGTGCTGAACTTGTGTACTTATCACACCATTCATATAGAGCATCTGGATGCAAGTGTTTATTTCCCAGGATCCAGTCCCAAGGCACTACGCATTCAGTCCAGGTAGGTGGCGGCCAGGCCTTGAACTGTATCATGCAAACCTCAAACGAAACATGAGCGCATCCTGTTCGGTAGCAAACCAATAGGTTTCGGGCTGTGGCACCTGGCCCAGGGCCACACTCATGGCCAGATCTGGAAAGTCACGCCACCAGGCCCTGTTCCAGTCGCCTATATTGCACATGCACCAAGGCTCACACTCGGCATAGTGACTGTAGGTTCGGACTGGAACAGTCAACTCGGGATTACGATCTATGGACATTTAACCCCACTTCAACATGAACCAGGTGTAGTCTTCATCACGGTCAAAAATGTAATAGTTATGAGGCCAGGCACTGGCATCGGGCTCGACCCTGCAACGATAGGCTTTGCGCCAACGCTGACCATATTGTCTAGGCCGTTCTAACGGTTCAACTGGCAAGGCACGGTAGGCACGACACCATGCTTCGTTAAATGCTTCGTCTGCGGTGCTGACTCTGATCATGCCCACTTCAACAGAAACATCATGCGTTGTTGCTCGTTGTCAAATGATAAGACTATGCCCTGCTGGTGTTCAATACCCCTGGGCAAGCGTTCGGCCATCCAGTTGTAGATTTCACGTTCGTTGGCTTCCCACCAGGTCCAGTCATTGATCATCAAACTGGGACTAAAATTCATGGTGCTGGGTACAAATCTATTACTAATCAATGGATGCTCCATAACGTAACTGGAACCAGTTTAATTCCTCATCACCACGTAGATAAATCTTGTGTGTGCTGAACTTCAAAAAGAATGCCCAGTGCGGGTTAGTGGCTGGCTGGTCCAGGTCAATGTCTTCGCTGAATCCATAAGTCTCACTCATCCATTGTCTTGCTCGATGGAAATCCAACATGTATTGCACACTCACAATATACTTAAAATATTTGTTTGGTTGAGCGTCGTGTATGCTATAATTCATATAAAAGGTAGGAGGGCGGTGCAAGCACAGCCCTGTGTAAAATCCACACTGCCCTCCTGATGACCTTAGTTTGACGCTTGCAAGATATACTTGCCGTAACGATTGTGGAACTCGTCAAAGTTCTTCAGCTTGGTCGGCTGGAACGGTAAGTTGTAGGTGGTCAGTGCAATACGGGCACCCATCACAACCAGCTCAGTTTCAAAGTTCTTCATCATGTAGGCAAAGAAGTTATCGGCCATGACATGGAACTCTTTGTCTGCTACCTTCTTCTCGATGGCAGCCTTGAGCTCGTAGCACATGCTGATTACCAAGCTGTACATGGCCGAAACTTCCTTGACTTCTAGCTCTTTTTCCTTGCCACTCAAAATATCTTCGGGCCTGGGCATACGACCTGCTACCTTGCGGTGTGCCATGAATTTCACAGCAAGTCCTTCGCCTACAGTACCTGCGATCAAGTTCATGATGGTGTCATCGTCACCATCTTCATCTTCCAACAGCTCGCTTACGAAGGTCCATGAACGTGGTGTAGCAAAGGCACGGCTGGCACTTTTGGCATCAAAGTCATATAGATCCTGCTTGGCAAAACTCAAGTAACCCACCACGTCCTTGTGGATGTTCTTGTTTACAGCCCACTCCTGCCAGGATGAAAAATCACACTTCATTTCTTGGTGGATGAAACGATTGGCAAGCGGAGTAGGCATACGATATGTAACACCTTTATCGCTTTCACGATTGCCTGCGGCTACCAAGACCACGTTTTTGGGCAGGTGATATTTGCCCACACGGCGATTCAAGATCAGCTGATAGGCCGCTGCTTGTACAGATGGTGCCGAACTGTTCATCTCATCCAGGAACAAGACAACCACAGGATAGTCGGCGGCAAATTCTTCTGTGGGCAGATCGATCGGAGCGGCCCAATCCATCTTGCCATTGTCCTTGTTATAAAACGGAATGCCGCGAATATCTGTGGGCTCCATTTGGCCCAGGCGAAGGTCAATCATGGCACCACCAAGTTCCTCAGTGATGTCAGCTACCAATTCACTTTTACCAATACCCGGAGGACCCCAGAGGAATACCGGGCGTTGACGTTTAAATGCTTTTAGTAGGCTCTTGCGGGCCTGCACACTAGTGACTGTACGAGTTTCTGACATAGGGCTGTGTCCTTAAAATAACGATTAAAATTAACTTCTAAACTACATTATACTTAAAATAGAATTATTAGTCAACTACTATCTTTGTGGTATGTATTAACAGTTTTTGATGCTTTACAAGTATTATAGTAGATTAGGAGTTTTTGGTCAACCTAGTGATCTAAATAGTAATCTCGACTCCAACAGCCTTTAAAACCTTTACTTAGATCAGAAGGGTTGTTTTTCCAGTAGTCAGGAACAAGTTGCCATAGTTTTTCTATTCCAACTTGGTAATTGTATTTGATAGTATGATGATTGTCTATACTAAAAAACCAGGAGTCTCGAGGAGTAATGATCCCACTTGATGGTTTACCGAGACTAAAAGTGTTAATATCCCACCCTGGGTAAATCAAACTATGGACTCCGTGGTTGCTAAGCCAGTACTTCACACCATTGACTGTTTTAAATGCTAGGTCGCTTTTTTCCGTACTAACAAATGGTAACTTGGATACATTGCCAGAATTAAGATAGTTTTTAATAAGATGCGCCTGCTTGATAACAATTTTGGGGCAACTAGGAGACCAGTAAAACAGTTCATCGGTGTATGGTTGTTGTCCAGAAATACTTTTAACAGTGCAGGCATTGTCTATGGTATCAATAAATCTAAATATAAACTTTCCGTTTTGATAACTCAATCTGGGCTTGTCGTGACCCCACACGATACAAAACTTTTTTCCAGAATTAATAATATCTGCCCATTCTTTAACCTTTAACGGAAGACTTTCTCGACTTGCAGCATTAGGATTAAACATAAAATTTAATTCATAAATCCAGTTAAATTTATTTTGTTCTTGGCCAAAAAAATCAATGGTCATTTGAGTTAAATCTAATACCCTGTGTTTTAGCCACGTAAATTTATTTTTTAATTCTTCTACCAAGGGAATAGAAACACGAAAAATTTCTGCGTTAAGGTAACTTTCACGGTCGCCAGTGGCTTTGTAATTAGTGAAAGATGCGATTTCGTCTATTTTAATATCGTTAGATAAAAAACTGTTAAGCACGTTAAAACTATCGGCGCCACCGCTATACATCAAGACAACATAATCATAGGTATCGCGAATTTGTTGTGCTCGTTGTTTATAAAGTTCGGTGATGGAAATATCTGGTTCAACAGTCCAATCATATGATCCATACACAGCTTCGTTAAAATCCCAATGAGGATGAATACCTGTTTTGATATGCATCTCTATGGCTTCTAGTTTGCTATAAAATTTCAATTCACCAACACGGTAACATCCAAGTTTATCTTGGTTCATAGTTTAGTATCCAATAAATTTACAGTCTATAAATAGTAATCACCATGCTGACCTTATACACAGAAGCACACAAGAAAAAAATTCAACAGTTGTATGAAACAACCTCTTGGTATGGCAAGCGCGATCAATATTTTTTTCAATTGAGTAAGCAGACTCCGGTAGAACATCTATTATTAACTTTAAACCCAAAAACTGTATTAGACTATGGAAGTGGTAACGGGCTAGCAATTGATAAATTAGAAAAATTATTTCCAAACATTCAATTTACTAAATTTGATCCATTTGTTTCGGAGCATGCTTCCAGACCGTCTACTCAATTTGATTTAGTAATATCACATCGTGTAATGCGTTCGGTTGAACCCAAATTCAAACAGTTAGTGTTTGAAGATATGTATAACTACACATTAAAATATTTACTGATTGAAATACTACTTTACGATATTGACAATATTCCCTATAAATTATATGATGACTTTTTATCTAAATACATAATAGTGGATAAAGGACTTAGCACACCAGTTTTACGTCCAGGTTCTGATGGGGTCGATCATTATATTGCCAATGCTGGATACCTTATTTCAAAGTAGACAATTTAGTTCCTAATTTCCCCCAATTGCTTCGATTCCATGCCCGCTCGTGTAGGAAGTATGCGGTGCTGTTGACCACAGTGGTGAATCCAGCTAGACCGGCACCAAATTTGGCACTGCCGGTGGTGTAGTATCCAATAAAGAAATACTGTATGATCATGATCACTCGCCAGGTCAACATTTTTAAACCTGTGCGCGATATTTTTTCGTGGAATCGAAACATGTTATCGTCCGCGCCCGGCGCTGCGAGTAGGTGGCTTTTTGCCAATCACTGGAGTGGCGGCCTTTTTGACAGTCTTTTCAGGTGCAGGAGTATCACTAGATTCTGGATGATGGATCCCCTGTTTCTTTTCTAGTGCTCGTTTTAGTGTGTCGCTTAGTTTGCTCATACTGTTCCTTTGTTGATCATGTCTATGACTTCGTCCACTGTTTCCTGCACTTCCCAGGTACCGTGCGGCGGACAAAATACAAAGGTCCTGGTGACCTTTTCGCTTTTCTCGTTCAGTACTTCGCCGTCCAGCACAGAAACTACAAATTCAGGATTGAGACCAATGGTCTGTCCCAGTAGATTATCGCTAGCTGATGTTAGTTTTATTAGCATGTGTTTTCCTTTATGTGGTGCCCCCGCACGGGATTGAACCGCGGACCTTCTGCTTACAAAGCAGTTGCTCTGCCGCTGAGCTACAGGGGCCTTGTTTACTGGGCCGGTGTGTCGGCCATGATGCCATCTACTGCCAACAAGGGAGCTCGGTAACCAGAACGACTCTTTAGCACAGCGATCCTACGGGCAATTTTGGCCTGATTCTTTTTGCGAGCGTTAGCCAGCAGTTTTTCTAATTGTGCTACATTAAGAGGACCCAGGCGCTCTCGACCATTCTTGGTACGCATTGGATCTGCTCGACGACTTTTTTGATTTCCACCTTTGGCTGCCATGTTGTTTCCTTATGTTGTGCTTTACTTATTTGTAGCCAAATCTGTGATAAAAATCTTGGCGGAGGGTATAGGAATCGAACCTATCCACCCATTACTGAGTGACAGTTTAGCAAACTGTTGCCTTAACCGCTCGGCCAACCCTCCGTGGCTGTTACTTCATGAACTGCTGTTGCTTGATGGCCTTGTTGATGGCCTTGGTGCGTTGATTGGCTTCCATGATACTGCGACTCATTTTGGCTCGTTTTTCGCTTTTGCTCCATTGTCCTGCTAGTGTGCGACTCAGTTCACTTGCTGTTTGTTGTGGTCGTGCCATGATGTCTCCTTATTGTACTTTGGCTAGATAATCTTCGAGATCCACGATGCCGTTTTGGATGTCAGTCAGGGCATCCACGCAGGTGACATAACGAGTGGCATCTTCCCTGTGTACTCGTTTGAGTTCACGCAATCGTTGCGCACCAATCAAGACCATGTCGTAGCGCCCGCCTCCGGCCTGTCTCACACACTGTTCCATGTCAATTTTGGGACCGCGACTGTCAATTCTTGATTTCATGATTTCTCCTGTAAAAAGCTATTATACATGATTTGCGCTGACTTGTCAAGGTCTATAAATATGGCACATGAATGCTATCTTTACACATCAGCGCGATTGGATCTACACGCTCAAATTGGATCTGCCGGCCACACATGACCAAATTGTCGCCGAATTGGCACAGGAAGATTGGCGACCCGATGAAGCCGGTTATGGGCAAAATAGTTTCCCCACTCGTTATCGTGTACGCACAGTAACACAACCAACCCTTTTGCAGATCGAACAGTATGTGGAACACGGTGAATTCAAGCGCCGCATGATTGATCAGTTGTGGGACACTCATTTTCCGGCTCTGTGGGGTGTGTCAGCTGATCGCATGGATTCCATGACTTTCATGTATGGAATCTTTACCAAGGACACGCCGGGCTATTTCATACGACCACACACCGACGATCGCATGCATGTACTACAAGGCATGATATATTTTATCGACGGAGATGATCCAGCACAGAGTACCACGGTCTACACCACCAAAGAAGGAGACAATCCTCTAAGGATACCCACCGGCTCGGGTCTGGGTTATTTTGCTGCCAATACCAATGACAGCTGGCATGTGGGACAAAATGCCAGTGAACGGGACCGCTACAGCATGGTATTTGGAATCAGACTGAATCTATGACCGATTGATATGGTCCGGCAACAAGCTCAAAATTTGATCAAGGTCACGTTCTAGATATAGAGATTGATTATCGTCAGTCAAGCAAAACCAAGATTTGAGATTTTGGCGTCTGCCTACCGATGCTGATTTGGTTTTAAAATGATAATAATATTCGTTTCGATCAAAATCATATATGTACTGCTTGGATCCTAATTTCCTATGTGCTACATTGGTTGAGTATCGTACATCCAGGTGGTTGTTCATGGCCCAGAGTTGATAATCGGTAGTGTTGTACCAGCAGTTGTAATTGTTTCTAAAAGTTTCTAAGGTAGTGTATCCATCGTTTTTTTGGAATTTGCTGAATCCTTGAATTATCACACCAGACCACCAAAGATTAAATGCTTTCCACCAAAAAAAATCATAGTAGTTGTTGACTGGAATGTCTGTTGAATCAATATTTTCTCGGGCCAATTCATAATACCAATGGCTGTTTCCTATACCACACAGCCTGTTAAGACCCTGCAACAATTCGTCTGGATCTCGGCGCCAATCTTTAAGCAAGGATTGATTGCCGTTGGCCAGCAACAATTTGGCCCCAGGACCGTACAGCATGTCGGCTGGTTCGCCCTCAAATGCATGATACTTTTGTAAAAGTTCTTGACCAAACATTATGTTGGTGCTGTCAACGATTTGGAAATTTGGTCTGATATGATTATAAAAAAATCTAGGATTTTCTATCACGCTGTGTTGGCTGCATGCTATGACAACATTTGATAGCTCGTCTTTGCTTAAATTTTTCAACAAGGCTACCACCATCACGGTAGAATCTATACCGCCACTGTACAGCACTAGCCACGGTTTGTCCTTTTTTGTTTTCAGCAAATCACATGCCAGTTGATCGGTGATGTCGGTAAAACTCAGGTCGAAGCTGGGGTCATACGTGGGAACGCTAAACCCGTAGGAATCAATCAAGTCATTTTTAAAAGGAAAATTATTGGTTCCGGTCCGCCAGTAAAATGCTCCGGCATGCAGGTTTAAAGATATTAAATCCTGATACCTTTTCCAATCAAAGCAAGAATTCAAAGTTGGCAACACCGGTGCAATATTAGGATCGTTCAACTGTGCTTGATTTACATATAAAATTTTGCTCATATCAGGTGTTCTTGTGAAATTCTACTTAATATTTTCTTTACTTGTTCTTGTGCGTCGGCTATGTTGGATCCTAAAAAAAGCGCAGATAAAATTTCACTGCGCACTGTGCTGATGCTTTCAATATTTTGAAATTCTTCTATGCGTAGAAAACTTCCTAATGATTTGAATAATTTATTGTATATGTAGGATGTATCCAGTAGTTCTAGCACATGTTGACAAAACATCAGCCAGCGTTTTTCTTCAATGACGTTCCAGACTTTTTCGTCCGATGATGTACAAAATTCTTTGACCATGATTGGATCAAGATCATTCAGTGCCTGCTCCACAAACAAATCTGTTGCTTTGTTGGTAAATGACCAGTTTTCACAGCATTCATTATCGATCAGGATTTCTTGGAAATTGCTGGCCTGATCCAATCTACAGATATGCAATCCATATCGCGAGCAATTGAGGTATTTTAACATCTCGGCATGTTCAAGCGAATTCAAAACCAATAAAAATTTGTCTAGTACCGGCTCATACAGACCGTACACCGGCGTGTCTTCTGGATAAATGCCCCAATGGAAATATTTGAAGTCTTGTATCATTCTGGAATATTTACTAGGAAAAGTAGTGATAGTTATTTTTGTGTCAGGAAACTATCAAACCCCGCGGCAGCAGCCCATCCTCTTTTCGCTCCGGCGGATGCTGAATACTCTTGCGAGTCGAGGTCAGCAGATCAATTAAATTGGTCCAGTATGCGTATGGCTTCACGCACCAGATCTATGTTGACATGTAGTCGGCGAGCAATATCCCAGGCCTCCAAGTTTCGACTTAGCATTTCTTTAACCTGTAGTATCAAAGGTGTCATTGTACTATAATAACGCCTTGACACGCACTAGAGTTGACAGATCTTATCGGAAATATCGCCGAACGATCCAGCGCAACCAAAAATACTTGAACGTTCTGGGCAGGAAATCGTCGGTCCAGCTGAATGGATCCGGCAGGTCTCGTGGAGTATTGCCGTAGGCTCGATTAATGGTTTCTTTTACTGGCATACCGGTTCCTTTATTGTATATATCTGGCGCTCCGTAGCAGAATCGAACTGCTCTTACCTGCGTGAAAGGCGGGTGTCCTAACCGATAGACGAACGGAGCATCTGGAGCAACGGGCTGGATTTGAACCAGCGGCTTTCAGGATTTGCAGTCCTGCGCATTGGGCCACTCTGCCACCGTTGCATATTACTCATTGTGAAGACCACTGTCACATGTTTAAGAACTTATGGATGGATTGGTTACCATGCGTCAGCCGTTCCCCTGTGGTCGTTAAGCCGTCTCAGCATACGGCGTTCTCTCGTGGAGTAACTCGCACAGGGTGGTTATCTTCCTCAACAGTTAGGATTGCTTAATCTTTCGCACACAATCTTCACAATGAGTAATACTATTATACACTTGTTTCTACTGCTTGTCAAACATGGCTCCGAGCCAGGGAATCGAACCCCGTCCAGCAGGTTTGGAGTCTGCTGTGCTACCGTAACACTTGCCCGGAATACTTGGAGCGGGATATCGGAATCGAACCGATGACGAAAGATTGGAAATCTCTAGTTTTGCCCCTAAACTAATCCCGCTTTATTACATTGAAGGACCGTTGCCGTTCCTAAAACCAATCACACCACCTTCTGCTTCAATCCGTTTAACAACATCCTCAAACAGGATTGGAGCAAAATCGGTCTGCTCAACGCAGACACAGTGGTATCTGACATCAACAACATCAGACCGTCCGCTTGTGGCCAACGGTCGCATTACACGATTGGCGTGGGTATGCCCGTGTATGTTGACACCAAATCTACCCAGGCTTTCGCTGTGGATAGGTATGTGACTTAGGATCATGCCATTCATCACATGGTAGGCACGCAGTTCTCTAAAATACTCGCGATATTCTGCGTCTGGAAAGATGTCATGGTTACCACGAATCAAGACCTTGTCGCCATTTAATCTGGACATGGTTTTCAAGGCCCGACGGTTGATCACAACATCACCCAGGTGATATACCTTGTCGTTGGGTCGCACACGTTCATTCCAGGCCCGGACCATGGCTTCGTCCATTTCTTCTGGATCAGTCCAGGGCCTTAACTTGGTAACACCATCTGCTCGTGTGAAGCGACATACACCCGCATGACCAAAGTGCGTGTCACTGGTTAAAAATACTGCTGGCATAATCGCCTCCTTTTAATCTTCAATTTGATGATACACAGTTTTCAAGTTGCGTACTGCTTCGACCTGTGCTATCATGGCTTCGACCTGTGCCTGTGCTCGTGCATACTTGGCTTCAATCAAGGCCGCCCGCTCTTCGGGTGCTAGTACAAATTTTGTTTCTTTTCTGTTAGTTGTTGGTTTCATTATTTTCTCCTGATACTGCAAAGGTCGACAAGTCGGGCTCTACAGCAGATCGAGATCCGCGTTCCTGACTCCAACGACCAACCGGACAATTGGCATTGTAAAAACGCACCTTGAACGGCATAAAACATCCACACTGTCCGCACATCCGGGTGGCATTGATCCAGTGCTCACACTGTTGGCAAGTGGCATATCGATCTTGTGCCACAGAGGTGGTTGTAAAAACTGTCATTTCTTTTCCTCAATAAAAAACCCCGGAGTTTGAATTCCAGGGCTCTTGAATAATCCAGTTAATTCTCAGCTTATTCAGAACCCTTTCGGCCACACTCCAGCACCCATAGATTGGACAGTCCAATCATTTGGTCTTTTAACAAGGAGCTGTGTAAAGTTGTGTTCTTCATAGTAAGTATTATACACAGATATTTATGACTTGTCAACCGGTTTGGAATTAGATATTTGAGCAGGACTCAAACGAGCCGTGACATCACCCAGGGTAGAAGAAAATTTAGCAGTACGGTCTAGGATACCTAGTAGGTCCTGTTGGGTCTTGGGATCAAACTCTTGTATCTGTTGTAGGCAACGTGTACGGAAAACATTGGCGCGGCACAGATCCAGATTGTGTTGTAATCTAGCGTGATTTTTTTCCAGGAAGTTGCGTATCCAATCGGGCTCCTGAAGTAGATGCAGGTTTAATTTGACCGCATGATAACAACGATCCAAGGGATCGGGTAAATCTTCGTATGAATGATCCACTATGTCATCAAAGGTATCAAATCCCAAGTTTCGCATGCCCGACGCAATGCGCCACCCGCCTACCCAGATAGGAACAGTACCACCGTATATGGCCATGATGGTCTTTTCTGAGATTCTTGTTTCGCGTTCAAAAAACATCACATCGGTTATGAGGCTGATACAGGCAGGTTCAAACACACGAGCACGCAAAAGTCCATTGTAGGTCTGGCTGTTGCGGAATGCGCCATTGCGGATTCCTTGATCCATCATCTGTTCGGGACCAAATCTATAGTCAGTGGTGGTACAAGGTACCTGCCCATGTTTCTGTATGATATGTCGATACAAAGCATTCTGTGTCAGACCCAGCAGATCCTCTGTGACTATTTGAGTGCGTTGCCAAGGCAGACTGTGTGTGTAATCGGTCAGCGCAAAATGGTCGATCAACTGTAGGAGAAATTTCCTGTGCAGTCTGGGCTTGTTGATCATAAAGTTAAATGTGGCAGTCTTGTGGGTCCAGTCAGGCTGTATATGTTCCTGTTCAAACTGATCCACTTGATTGGCAGCATACCAGGGCAGGCACACATGCGGATATTCTGCTAGAACATCGTCATGAGCCAGGCCGCTTATGACCACTAGATGTGCATGTGGATCACACGTGCTGTTGTACAGCAGTTGTTGTACTGGATAACCACGGGCCTGTTCATCATAGTGATGATCCTCTATGAAGATGGTTTCGGCCTGAGTAAGACGTTCGCCTGCGTAGCGATAAGTGGGTCCAAAGATCCTTAGCATGCAGGGCCTGACAAATCTGTAAACAATCCTGACAGTTCCGATCGCTGTGCCATCATCTCAGTACACTGTCGTTGGAATATATTGGATTTGACCAGATCCAAATTGTGTTCAAAACGTTCGCGATTCTGGCTGCAGAATCGTTCCAGACTGGCATGATCCTGTAACAGGGCCAGATTGCGTTCGATGGCGTAGTAAGCACGGTCCCATGGATCTGCCAGAGCTTGATAGGAATGATCTACCACATCATCAAAGGTATCAAATCCTAGATCTCCGAGATAGTCGGCTATGCGCCAGCCACCCATCCAGATGGGAATAGTACCACCCCATAAGGCCATGATGGTCTTTTCGGTAATGATGGTTTCCTGTTCATAAAAGGCCGGTTCGGTTATGATACTGACGCAGGAATTTTCAAATAGTTCGTGTTGCAGAAAACTCTGATAGTTTTGGCTATTGCGTACCTGTCGATATTGTAGACCGCGATCCAGGAGATTTTCTTGCCCCAGTAGGAATTGTCTTGGTTCGATACTGACCGGCTGACGTACCAGCGGCCGATAGCGTGCATCAACAAGGTCAGGATTGATCCAGGCTTTCTTCCAGCACAAGGTATGTGTATAATTGGTTAATTTAAAATGATCAATCAATACCAGTAGAAATTCTCTATGTAGTCTAGGCTTGTTGATCATAAAATTGAAAGTGTAAGGCCGTTGCCCCCAATCAGGGACGATATTCTGTTGTACGAAATCTCTACAGGTCCTGGCCAAGAAAGCCGGTACGAAAATCAAGTCATATCTGGACAAGGGACCTTCGTGTCGCAACACATGATCAAACACCACAGTGTGCTGATATGGACTGTCATCCAACAGTTGTTGTATCGGATAACAACCAAGCTCTTCATTGTAGTGATGATCTTCGATCATGATCAGCTCGGGCCCAGTGACATCACGGGGTTGCTGTAAGAATTCTGAGCCTACAAACCGGATCATATATTTTTTAATTCTTGTACGATATTTTCTAAACGCTGAGGCCAAGCATCGGCCCAGGTGTTCAGTAGATTTCTGTTGTGTTGCGCAGCCTGATCAAAACGTGCAAAATCTGCGCCGGTCCAGGCAGTATTGATCTGTTGCAGTTGATCCAACACAGCCGTTAATCGTTGGCTGTGCATCTGTATATCATCATAGGCAGTGTCCACATACTCGTCCAGCACATCAAATCCATAACCACGCAACAAAGACACAGCACCAGGACTGGTATATACCAACCATGGGCGTGGTAATTGCATCACTCTAAAGATTTTTTCACTCAACACAATGTGATCGTCGGCGGTATAGGTTTCCAACACCAGGCTCACACTTGAATCAATGATGCACTGTTCTAGCGTGCCATGTGCTTCTACCGTGTTGTAAGGTACCTGTGCAACCGCATGCTCTGCACTGTAGCGTGATAGATCCGCAGCCGTGTATTCCTGATCTAGTTCGGCCGCGGTACAGTTGTAGCTGACGAACCCCGAATCTAATAGATTCCTACGTATCAATTCATAATAGACCATGTTGCGATCACCACGTGGACGGTTCATAAAACAGTTGAATCTTTTGACAGGTCTACGATCTACATAGCTGGGTTCAAAACGCCAGATGCTCCAGAACTCTGGAAGAGTAGAAATGATACGTCCGGCCACAGGTTTCATGACATGATTATCGGTAACAATGACCGCAGTGGAATCATACCAAGCGTCGGGATTGGGTAGAAATACACTGTCGACCAATCGATAGTGCAGGCGTCGACCCAGGTGTTCATACACAGTTGCATAACCAAAATTTTCCTGTGTCTGCTTGACCGGCCTAAAACCTTGTGCTGAACTGTGCAATGTAGCCAGCATGGCTTTTTCGCGTGCTTCAGAAATCCAGATGCCGTCGGTGTGCGTTTTTACTTTGGGGGTAGTCATGTGAATAATTACTTATATGTACTGGAACAATCCCAAAATAGAAATAACCTATCCTTCTGATCTGGACCCCATAGCAGATAGTCTGCATTCAGGTCGCCACGCCTTGTTTTATGACCCGGCTGTGCCAGTCAAGAGCATACGCTATGAACAGACCTTGTCAGTGTTGAGCAACTGGGCCAATCGCAACATACAGGATCTGGGTGTGGCCGGGTTCGTAGCCAACCCGCGCAATCATTATGACATAGCGAATCTGGTCAAATTGAATCTTTGGTTGCACGACATACAGGCACAGGGTATAGTGAAACCCATGCTGTTGAGACCCGATCTAGTTCCGGGCCATTATCGGGCCAATACCGGGGAAAGTCGTTGTCGTGTATTGGAACGCATACCCCAAATTGATACAGTGGCAGCATTCGTAACCTGCCGGGCTGATGCAATCCAACAGTATGCGCACTTGGAATCTGTTGCAACATTTGAAAAGTTTGCTGCCCTGTGTGGCGCGGTTCCGGGTCAGCAGTTTATCTTTACCTTGACCGATGCCAGTGCTGACCATGGACTATATTGGTACGAATACAACAGTGATCTTACCCGGTCAGTGACACCCGGGGAATCCTATTGTGTTGATGTATTGCATAGATATCTATTGCAAAATCCTGCCATAAAGTTTTCTCCTGAGTGGTTTGATCTCGAGATCAACTGGAGCAGTTACGAATAAAAGCAGGTTTGTATAATTTGTCGCCAGTCTGACTGTCTATCTCCGGTGGGCACGATCTCAATGCCCATCCAAGGCAGTGCATCATTACAGTGTCCGGTGAAGCCTTTTTTGGCATGTATCTGTGACTCATTCCAGCGTTCAAGAAACATCCGTCGGATCAAGGGTTTACCGCGTCGTAAGTACATGGGCAGATTCAATGCGAATCTAATGACAGGTGTAGCCAAGAATGGACTTCTGGCTTCTATGCCGTGTGAACCACAGATCATGTCGACTCCTCTGGCATCACAACCCACTATCTGATGCCAGTAGTCAGCCAACAATGTGGCAGCTTCTGCATCGCCTGAACAGGTATCCAGACATTGGCGCCATAGTGGAGTGCCTAGACTATAAGGGCTAGCTGATTCTGAACTGACAAAGTCCATGCGATCGTACACAGGGTAACCCCCAAACAGCTCGTCAGCACCAATGCCTGTGAACAGCACCCGTTGTCCACACAAGGCTGCTATGAGCCACTGCCCCACAAAACTGGGACTCTGTATGGGCATGCGTATGCGAGTCTGGCAGGCACCAAAGGCCTGAGCAAAATCCTGTTCGTTTACATCAAAGCGTGCCAAGCGTCGTTGTTCTCCGGCGTTAAGAAAACCTTCCACACGTTCTGCTATAGGATCTTTGCCCTGCATGTTGGTGGTGTATAGATATGCTCCTGGCAAGTGGCTTAGGATTATGGAGCTGTCTAGACCACCCGAATAGGTCAAGCCCGCAGGACAGGCTGGAGTCATTTGCCGCATGACATCGCGCCATATCGAACTAAAATCTTCGTAGGCCTCATCTTCGGTCACATGTTGCGGTTCTTTTACCCATGACCATATGCTGTCAATGATGCCCGATGGGTGTCCATCACGGTACAGCATGCCCGGCACGCACTTGACAATGCCCTGCCAAGGTGTGGTGTCCAGCATGGTCCAGTTGCGGGTCTCATAAGATTGTGCTTGTTTTATCCCGTCAATATAACTTAGGATAGGCGCCACTTCTGAACACACTATCAAAATTGAATCGTCCTGGTACTGATAGAGAGCACGTTCGCCCTGTGGATCTGACGCATACAGCACAGTTTCACTGTCAGTCCAGGCCCAGGCCCAAGGACCCCACCCGGCCGTAAGACGTCCTAGATCGTTCTCCACACATTCATGTACGAATTCGGTGTCGGTACGGTAGGCACCTAGATCTCTGTAGTTGTAGATTTCACCGTTGTAGGCCAGGAAGTTTCTATGGCTATTGTCGTAGTATTCTCGATCGCCGGTTATATGTAGGACCGTGTGTCCAATAAAGATACCGTTCTCATGTCGATAGCGCATGAAATCGGGTCCGCGACTTTGGATCTGTTTCAAAGCATCAAAGTGCTTTTGTAAAGGAATTTTATCGCGACTGCGAACTAGAAGTATACCGCACATAGAACTGTACTTATTTGTAAGAAAAGGGCCGAAGCCCTTTCTTGGTTGTTTCTGTTACGAGGTATTTCCTACCCTAGACAGCCTAGGCTGCCAATGCGAACTGTTCGTCGTTTGCGTTTACGTTTTTTAGTTTTTGGGACTGCTCTGTCCTGTTGCCTCTTTCGCTATCTCACCATGTCGAAGCCATGTCATCCCCATCATAAAGATATAGTTTACAGTGCAGGCTATGCCCCATACGTACTGCCAGTGCCATGTTTCAAACATACTATACCCTTATGGTGGAGATGCCGGGGATCGAACCCGGGTCCACAGTGCCTTCACTACGAAGGAATTACAACAATCAAATCTATTTATATTGGTGGGCCCACCTGGACTCGAACCAGGGACCAAAGGATTATGAGTCCTCTGCTCTAACCAACTGAGCTATAGGCCCATAAGCTATTATAGCATCATGAACCATAATTGTCAATAAATTTCTTCAGATCACCATACAGATTGGCCATCATGGCTTCTTTGGAGCCAAAAAATACAACTTCTCTTGGATAGTGTTTTACCATTCGGATATAGTAAGGCTGTTGCAATCTACGGTCCATGTCAATGATCAATCTTGAAGTCACGGCCAAGGGATCTACGGTAAATGTGTAGTGTTCCAATTTTAAATACTCAAGGAATACCTTAGCACCTGCGCCGGTAAGTCGCATACCACCACCGGCTCTGATGTTGTGCCACCAGGTGGTATATGCTGTATCAACTGTGATGCCCAGGGCAGGGTCCAGCTGTGCCACCAGGGTCTCGGTCAGCTCACGTTTGTTGCGCATGATCACATATCCATTTACACAGAGTATCGGCTATAATTTTGTGTCCGGCCTGATTTGGTTTGCTTTGATTTGGCCATATGTAGGGATTTTCTCTAATGACCACACCGTTGGCCATTTTTAAATCTATCATGTCGGCCATACTGACTTGTCCGGCTAGATAAAATCTATCTAGATCGATCTCGGACCATAGATCCAGAGTTTGCCAACCAGCCACATAATAGTCTTTGATGCCGTACCGACGACACAAGGCCTGTAGACACACAATGCTGTTGTTTGCACGAAACAGGGCTTGCTCTGGACTATAAAAATATTTCCAATACAGTCGATTGAGTTCTGTAGATAAGGCATTGTCTTGAGGATGACCGAATCCACCACGGATGGTCTGGAACATCCAGTAGTTCTGATTCCAGGTCATGCTACGTTCTATACTGGTTATGCAGAATAAAGCACAGTATTTGGAAAAGTCTACACCGGGATTGGTTTCTAAAAAATTACGCAGGCTCCAGACCATATGGTCAACGCTGGAAGCCGGTTGTGTGTAGCGTTGAAATGTTAATCCTAAAGCATCGGAAATCAATTCACCAAATGTTTTTTCTCCTGGTGCCAGTTCATCACCATGTGGCCAGCTGTCGCCAAACACCACCAAGTGATTCATATCAAGGGTAGATTCGATCGCCCTGCTTGAGTACCACAACAGAGAACTTGTCGGTCTTGAACTGGGTGTTCAGCTTGCGTGCCAGGTTGATGGCATGTCCTGGATTAGAGAACGAAACCTTCTTGTATTTGGGTCCAGGATACTGTACCAAGAGATTGGCTGTCTTGAGATTGATGGGTTTGGCATCATAGAACACCGCCCATACTCCTTCCGATGCCAAGACCTGTTCGGTCTTGTAGTTGCTCTTGTTGGTCAGTTCTACCAGAATGTTAGGTTTTGGTCGGCTCATCATTATACTCCTACATTTATTTATGCCAAAATGTATGCAGTTTTAGAACCGACCCCCATCCATTTTGATGGTGATTACTTCCTGCTGATCTGTAGGAGTTTCCTTGAGACTCTGCAATTCTGCCAGCAATCTGGTGATATCAGCATGTAGATCCTTGGCATCAGTCATGCTCATAACAAAGTCCTTGACTCCTCTGGCTTCTTGCCCACGCAAGCGATCAACGAATCGTTGTATGTGCAGACTCATTGATGATTGGCATGCAGAAATGGTTTCAGTACAGGAGGAGTCCACCCTTCGGGTTTGAGTACCTTGCCAGTGTTGTCTTTGTCTACACGTCCGGTATTGACATTGATCTTGGCCATGTTGGTGCGGATAACTTCTTGCCAGGCACCTTCAGGATCGGCACCAAATGAATAGATGGCACCTATGGTCACTACCAAGATGTCGATCAAAGCGTCAAGATCCGACTCAGGTGTGGTTGAGTCCTTGAGTTCTTGTACTTCTTCGTCGATAAGATTAAGATACAATTGATATTGATCTATATTTTCTTGATCTGTGGTTTGTCCACAGGCTTCCATGAATGTTCGTTGGTCTTGGAATGGATTTGTCATTGCGTAATTTCCTCTTTGGTGTGATATGGGCCGTGATAGGCATAGCGTTGTAAAACGATCAATTTAGGATCCTGCATCACTGCCCAGGAACGTCCTTTCTTGACCTGATACCAGCCGGCGGCAAACCAGCTCTTGCTCTTGCTGGTCTTGGTATAAATTGGCAACTTCATCTTGATATCCCATACAGGATTATAAGCACGTCCCGCAGTGGTATAGCCATGTACCAGTTGGGTACTGGACTTCTTGCGCGGCGCTGTGACAATCATGGGTGGTTCGAAGCGGATGTTGGCACGCTGTTCAACCATCTTGATTGTCTTGAACTGTGCAATCACCTGATTGTTGATCTTGATCTGATAACCACCAGCACAGGCTTCCACGTTGCCGACCTTACGATCGTTTTCCTGTAGGATCCAATACTGTTTGTTGATCACTGGTTTTGCTATTAGGCTCATCGTGCCTCCTTTAGTTTTTCTCTACACGCTGTTTTCATAGCCGGCGTAAAATCTGGACTGATTTCAGCGATACGACAATCGTACATGATTGGTGACTCGCTCAGCGTTGCGTTTATACCCCAGATCAAGCCGCCCAAGGATACTGCCAAAAATATCAAGGCAGATATCATGATCATGTGCGTTCTACGATCGTTCATGCTAGTACTCCTTTATAGGTCTCGTTCATCCATCGACCAAATGAATCAGCTGATTCGCTACACTTGTTGAGCTCATACTTGCCACAGAACTGCATGAAGCGCACACCAACTTGACCAATGTCCTTGTGCGAAATCTGTTCACGTATGGCCGCATCTACTACGGCCTTGATGTCATCGGGTTGTGCTGTGAGATCAATCAAGGTCCTGTTGCGTTCATAATCATCCAACACACGATGTTCTACACCGTCAGGATCGGTCCAGCGTTGTAGCATCATGTTGTTCCAGTTGTAGCCCTTGCGGTCCTTGTCTTCGTAGGCTTCCTGTAGGCCCACCTTATTCTTAGTGCCCTTGGTTCGTACGCCCGGATAAGCTGAGAACACATTATCGCTACTATCACCGCGCATGCATTTTTCAAATAGTAGCCATTTAGGATCAGGGATTGTTTTAGGTTCTTTAGTTTTCTTATCAATGACAGGTTTACCTTTAGCATCAAAGATTCCTTCTAAAGTGTGCAATTCATCGGTAATACCGTTGTACTGTGTTACATTGGGAGCAAGCAATTGAACGAAGTCAGTATCGCTTGAAATTACTACATGTTCATCTTGGGGGTGCAGTGCTATCCAGCGAGCTATGATATCGTCGCCTTCTGCGGTCGGACACCGTATCACGCTACAGTTGGTCCTTTCACTCAAGTATTTAGTCAAGTTATCATAGGTTTCCCAGAACATCTTGTCTTCTTCGGCCTGCTCTTCGGTTAAAGCCGCACGAGCCACAGTTCTGTTATTTTTGTAGGGTTTATACATGTCCTTGCGCCAGCTACGCCCTTCTAGGGCAAACATCACATGGTCAGCTTCAAAACGTCTGGCTACCTTGTTGGCACTCATCAGGGTCACATGGAGGGCAAATCCAATTTTCTCCCACGTGTCAGCGGCACGAAAAGCACCGTGTCTAGCACGAAAGAACATATTAGCTGTGTCAATGAGAACATATTTCATACTACAAGTATAGCAGAAATTCTATCAAATGTCAAATGAATTTGTTGTTGATCAAGTAGTTTAGCAGGTAACGAAACCAGGCCGTGTGCCCGTCCTGTCCAAAATGCCAACTTTTTGGTGAAACGGTTTGGATACCTTTGGCCCGTAGGACGGCATCGTAGGTGGCCGTCGGATCATATGGACCAATGTAGTTGTCGCCCCAATCCTTTTTAGATTCTACTGGAATAGTGCTAAAATCGTTGTTGCCATTGAAGAAAACATGTGGAATACCTTGTGTCGCCAACTCCAGATGAAATGCCCAAATTTTATCATGTGCTTCTTTGGTCTTGGCTTCCCAATTGGTACCAATCACAAAGTTTCTATAGCGTTCCTGCGCTTCGGGCGGAATATCGTCTATGCCACTAGATCCTACTTGATAGTACGTGTCCCCATACAACCATTCTTCACGTTCCCAAGTTGACCATTGGATCACTACCAATTTGTCTTCTACACTGTTTTTTCTTTCGTCTAACCAGGCTCTAGTGGTGCGTAGGATTCTGGTGTTTGAGCTGGCGCTTTCAGCTTCCAAGTGCAGGCTAGCTTTGAATGCACGAGCCAGCTGTGTGGCCCAGGCCACTGCTTGATTATCTGGATGTGGCCTACGTCCTAGATAAAAATAGGCGCCGTCGTCCATGGCGAATGCATGATTGTTTACTGCTTCGGCTGCAGCAGCATGACTGTCACCGTTGACATAAAGTATCATGATTTTTTCTTTAGCTGTTTGACTGTTTCAGCCTGTGCCACACGACTACGCAGGCCTGAGCTACTGAATGAATGATCGCGTCTATTAAAGATGCATTCGACATCACGTATATCACATTCGCGTTTGCCAGTAAAGTCCTTGTCAGCGTACTCTACACCCAGGACACGCACATCCAGAGGCAAGATCAACAACAAGTCCACCAGATCCTGTTCGGTTTGATAGACAACAACTTCGTCCACATAACGACAGGCCGCCAGTTGTATCTGACGTTCCACTATACTTTGTATGGGTTTATTTTTGGTGCCAGGGCGATCAATGGTAGGATCAGTTTGCAGGCCGGCTATCAAGTAGTCACAATGGTTTTTGGCTTCTGCCAACATGGCAATATGCCCTGCGTGCAACATGTCAAAGGTACTGAAGGTAATGCCAATGCGTTTACCTTCGTCCTTGAGCTTGCGAACATGATTAAAAATCATGATACTTCACTCAATCCGTCACCAAGATTACGGCTTTTGATAACTCGGTCGCGTTCAGGATTCATGGCTTCATACTGCTCATAGGTTTCCAAGACCACGTTACGACATACCGCAGTAAACCAACGATCCACAATGTCAGCGTCAGTGTCATTCTTGTCCATCATGTAACCATGTCGTACCAGATCTGCTATGAATTTTTCGTTCCAGTCCAGTTCAAAGGCACCGTTGCTGATGTCAGCCGGATCAACATCCATGCTGATGATGTTGATGTAAGGTTCGCCTCGTTCGTTTGCCAATTCCTTGGCAGTTTTAACCGGCACTTTTTTTTCTTTGGGCTTGACGGCCTCTACCGGTTTTTTCTTTTTGAATCTATCTAGTAGGCCCATTATCTTGTATCTCCATAGTGTATTACTGTCAAGTCTGGTGTGGACTTGTTGAACTGTCTCCAGGGATCAACAACAACAGATCCTGCAAGGAATTCAAAGTAGTTAGTTTCTGTCTGTGTCTGCCCTGTATATCCGTAGGTCACATGTTTATTATGGGCCAACAGGATCACCGCAGGTTTGTTCCAGTCAACAGATACATCGGTAGTATCATCGGCCAACGGATCCACATAGTTGAGGCGGTGTCCCGCCTGCTGTACATAGTGTCCCACCAGAGTCGAATAGGATCCAATACAGTAAGGCACATCGGGCTTGTAGGCCTTGCCATGTATCACTATAGGTAGATTGTACTTTTGTGCCTGTATGACTAGAAAGTCGGCCAGATTTTTGGCCTGACGTTCGCGGGCCAACATGATGGTATCAAACAGATCGTACCCTACTTCGTATTCTTCGGCCAACCAACGCAAGGCAATGTTATCTCTAGGGTGGCAAGCACCGGCATCGCCCATGCCGGCTGTCATGTACTTAGGTCCCATGATACGCATGGTGCTTTGTGCCAAGGCATCGGTAACCACGTCCACATTGATATGTCCAATCTTCATGGCAAAATCCTGTATCATGTTGGCCAGACCGATCTTGGCACTGATGAAGGTGTTGTAAAAGATTTTTATGGCTTCGCATTCGTCCCAGGTACCAATTTCTATGCGTGGATCATTCTGCATGAGCGGACGATAAACTTCGACCAGTTCGAGAGCTATTCCAGTCCAACTACCATCTTCTGTGCCGATCATGATCATTTCAGGATTAACCATATCCCACTTGACCGAACCCATGGCAATCAGGTAAGGATTGTAAAGGAATTCGTGTCGAGCCTCGAGAGCCGGTACAAAATAACGGCGTGTGGTTCCAGGCAACACAGTTGAGATCAACACAACTTTCTTAGGCGCTGTGGCATGACGATTGATCTGCTCGATAGCATCCATGACAGCATCGCGTCCGAAGTCTCGAGGAGGCATATGACTACTGGGAACTGATCCATCATATCCTTCAGCATGAGGAGTTGGCACAGCAATAAAGATCCAATCACTCTGTTGTACTACCTCATCGATATCACAAACACGCACTGACTCGCTGACTCGCGGTTCAAGGTCGTAACCACGTACAGTATAGTGTTCGGCCATGACCTCAGCACAATCAAGTCCTAATTTGCCCAGACCAATAAATCCTACGTTCATTCAATTTCCTTTAGCACATCAAATTCATCACCGTACTGCCAAAATCCGCCGCCCGGACTTGAGACAAACTTACGATAAACATATTCTCTACAATACCACCGACCGTTTATTCTACGTGGAAATATAGTCCAATGCCGTTCCCAATCACCTTTGAGTCGAGGTATCAGTCCAGGAATCGGTGTCATTTACCCCAGCCGTTGCCCCATAAGTCCACATGTAAGCGTGGACTGTAATTGAATCCACGTTCGCAACAGATGTTGGCAATATTTAACTTGTTGCTGTCGTATGGCTCAACTATTCCGCCTTGTGGCATCAAGTATACCACACCCTTGAATCCGCCTTCTCTGAAAGCATCTAC
>Ga0208498_1000013_pt1 | contig 99467 bp, 133 predicted proteins | sample CryBogCBE12Aug09_FD_185502 | JGI IMG/M metagenome (GOLD analysis project Ga0208498, IMG submission 185502) | Freshwater microbial communities from Crystal Bog, Wisconsin, USA - CBE12Aug09 (SPAdes) (version 2) | ecosystem: Environmental > Aquatic > Freshwater > Lake | place: Crystal Bog... | reverse complement strand
AAAAAAAGGGGATTGCTCCCCTTTATATTAAGCCTCAGCTCTAAGCCTTTTATACTCAGCTTCGCAAAGCAAAGCCACCTCATCGGAAATATCCTTCGGCTCCTCAAAAATGGTCTCATAATCAATAATATCCATACGGCAGAAATCATTGCATTTACTCGCAATAATACGCTCAACCATAGGCTTAACCACCTCATCATCACAATACATCCACTCATCGCTATCAATCACAAAAGAAAAGGAAATGCCACCCTTAGGACGCCAAGCCTCGCCACCCTCGCAATAAGCCTTATTTTCCCAATACTGACAATTAACCAAAACCTTAACCTGACCATAGTCCAAACTTTTCATATTAATTGAATTTAAAGTTAATAATAGAACACAAATATACAACTAAATTCATTATAAACAAATTTTTTTATGTTGACCGGATTAAGCCTTTGGCTGAGTGGCAGAGCCGTTGGTCAGTACAAGCCGGTCAATATAATACTTGACCGGCGGTATGACAAATATAAAAAAAGGAGCAAATTAATGCTCCTTATAAATTAAACTAATTGACATTTTCTACGCTCCTTAGCAATAAAGTCTAAGGTTTCGTGGTCAAAAATTGATACAATGTACCCCATTGGCTCATTAACGATATTTTTGAAGCCTACAAAGCATACACAAGCCTCTTTTTGACCATTGGCATAGTTAACCTCACAAAGGAAATCTTTGCCCCTTTGAAGCTCCATAAAGAAATTAATGTCAGCGTCAATAAGGTCGTAGCCGTTTTTGTACTCTGCCTCTCCGTGCAAATAATGATTACGCACATAATTAGCACCCGCAAAAGACTCATTTTCAGCGAAGATAGTTTTACCATAGACTTTAGGTAAATTGCTCAATTCAAATAAATAATTCATAATAATAAATTAAAGGTTAATAATAGAATACAAATATACAAATTAATTTATTATAAACAAATTTATTTTAGTTGACCGGATTAGAGTTGGCTCTGCCCAAATGCTATATAAGCCGGTCAAGTATTTTATTGACCGGATATGCAGTGGGGGTCGGCTCTGCCAAAAAATCCGGTCAACATATGTATCACAAATCCGGTCAACTATATAACAGCCGATCCGGTCAACTATATACAAGGGCATAAAAAAATACCCTGCATCTCTGCAAGGTATTTTACACAAAAAACAATATAACCATTAAACCAAAGCACTCAATTCCTCGAAAATCATTCGTTCGGTGTGTCCGAACTTTGTGAACAATTTTCTTTTCATTGTGTCTCCACTTGCGTGGTGTGTGGAAAATTTAGTTACTCCACTGAATAAACCCCAAAGATTATTGCCTTTCTCTGCAATTTCTCCATTCATATCCACCATAAAGGTAGAAAGTTGATTGCGTTTAACCCCCTTAAGAGCCTCATTATCACTCAAAGAAACTTCCTTAGGGATATTGAAAAATTGACGAGCAACCTTTTCACGCAAAGAATAATCGAATGAAGTCTCTGCCATACGAGCAATCTTCTCAAAAATAGCAGTTTCCTCTAATAAGACGCTATCCAATTCACGACATATATCGTCAATTTTATGCACCATATATTTGGTGTGCTTAACCTTATTTTCTAAGGTCTTATAAGCGGCAAAGAAAGTATTTTGGCAGCTTATAGTTACATTTGAAGCACCGAAGCCAAGTGAAGTTGAGCCATCAAATGAATTGATACCCGTTACAAACCCTTCAACGATATCCGTACCCAAACGTAAATTATCGCTTTTGAGTTGGATAAATACTTTCTCACCCTTACCAAAATAACCTGCGTTGGCTACTTCCAACCCTGTTTTATTGGTAATTTTTTCAAGCAGTTCAAACAATTCGCTATTTTGATAAGGAACGTAATCCATACCAATAGCGTCATTAAGTACTGCATTATTATCATTTCTGATAATAGCTTTCTTTTCTACTGCAATACCTGAAGTAGTAACTAAGTTTTCTTCACGTACACTCCAATTTAAAGTGTCTTTTGTAGGAAATAACATAATAAAAATTTTTAAGTGGTTAAAAAATTATATTGCAAATATAAGATGAATATTTGAAACTAATTAATTTTTTTTTAATTAATTTCTGTTAAATCTTTTTAACATATAGTTGACCGGATTGAAAGTTGGGTGTGCATATGTTGACCGGATTGAAAGTTGGGTGTGCATATGTTGACCGGATCGGCTCTGCCTCAAAATTTCGCCACTTCCCGCCTGAGCCGGTCAACTTATTAATTGACCGGAGTTTGGTTAGGGAAATGTTAAAATTGATTAATTGTTAAAGAATTTTAACAGAATAAATTTTGTGCTATGGAAAATCCTCGAAATTCGACGATCGCAAGGTGTCCTTATAGATTGTATCAAAAACGGTTTGAGTGGCTAAAATCGCCTCTAATAAGATGATGGTTGCAAAAGTTATAAAACAAATATTTGTATACAAAGTTATCCACATTTTATGAAGAAATAACTTGACCGGATCGGCTCTGCCATTGGGTTTGCTATCCGGTCAACTATATTGGGAAATCCGGTCAACTTTGTGCAAATGTTAAAATTTTCTTAATAAAATATAATTTGTTTTTTTGTATAAAATTACCTTATCTTTGTGTCTCATTAAAACCACAAAAAATGAAAAATTCAGTAAAGGAAATTATTAAAGTTAATTATGCAACAATGTTAGAATTATTATTCGGTTGCGTTGGCGAAAATTATTTTAAAGGAGTTACCACTTTAACCGAGCCTAAATTAAGTAGTGTAAAACATTATGCTCAATTCGGTGGCAAAGTTTTTAAGGTTGCAAAGTATGTATTTGCAGAAAGGGACTACCTAACTGCTATTGAAAATCAAGCCGAAAAATTAGGCATAACAAAAGAATGGAAACCCGAGCCACACGCATACGCAACGCATATAAAGGGGAATATCCTTTGCCATAACGAAGATATAAATAAAGATATACCACTAACCGAAAAACGCCTATATGCTCAATTTTTTAAGCATTTAGGTAGCACGATTGAAACATACTACTTTGATGCTAATATGCAACCTTTGGAGTATGAAACAATTAAGCCTTTTTTACGAGTTAATAAGCCAAGCCCAAAACAAACGGAGTTCGGTATCAAGTTGGACCCTGTGCAACCTTTGACCACAAACATAATAGGTTTAAGATGTAACGGACAAAGTTATGAAAGGGAAAGTTAAAACTTTCTTTAACAAAATTTTAACGCTACTATTTTGGTAGCGTTATTTTTTTACCCTACACATATAGTTGACCGGATTTGGTTGGTAGGTAGTTGACCGGATGGACGTCCCCCCCTATGTTGACCGGTACCCCCTCCCCCCCTCCGTATCCCCCCTTATATACCCCTATTTTGGGATACCTAAACAGGGGGTCAATACCGTAACGGAAATTTTTCCGGAAAAAAATCGGAAAAAGGGAACTACCCCCAAAAGTAAAATAAAAATTTTCCAGAAATTTTTTGGATATTCGAAATAATATTCTACATTTGCATTGACGAAATAATGTCGTCGATAACAATTTAAATAACAATTTATGGAAAACAACAACAGTCCTGTTACCGAGAGCGTATCAGAACAAAAAATCGGAACCCACGATTTGAGCATTCATCGTAGGGTTTTCACGGAAGCATTAAGAAGTGTAGGTTACACAAACGAAACTGCAAAGTTCGAATTGATAGCCAACTCATTAGATGCCGGAGCCACCAATATAGAAATTATCTATGTGGAGGCTGAAGATAAATTATTAATCATTGACGACGGAAAAGGTATGTCTAAAAACACACTATTCAGTTCAATGAGTTTCGGTGTTGACCGTGATTACGATCGCACAGATACAGGACATTTTGGTATGGGTTTAAAAACTGCAATCTTAAACTTGCTTGACACACAAAGAGGTTTATCTGACCACGAATATTGGGCGGAGATTGATACCTTCGATGGTATGGAAGCGACCAAAATTGTTTATGCACCATTTGTGGACCATTTAAGATTTGACGTTTTCAAGTCAAACAGAACTGAGATTGGTACCAAAATCACAATCAACAAGACCCAACATTTCTTAGTTGGAAATCTTAAAAATTCTATCGCCACTTATTTCTGCAAACCTTTAATGAGCAACAAGGCACAAATCTTTGTTAGCAAGATTAAAGATGATAATATCCTTAGAGATGAGGTATTTCCAAATGACCCTTTATATAGAGACAATAAAGAGCTAAATAGAAACTTCACATTTGCAACCGTTGTTGATAGCAACAATGTTGAACACCAAATTAGAATTGATGCGGTATTTCTTGAAGAAGGAAAAATTACCCGTCATTCTTGGGACAGAAATAATATGGATAAAGGTTTCTCATTGAAGAAATCAGGTATCTATATCGTTTATGGCGACCAATATATTGAAACTGGTGGTACCTTCGGAATCTTGGCACATCACCCATTCCAAAACTGGATCAGAATGGAATTTACAGTTCCAAAGGAATTGACCGATAAGTTCCCAATCAAATTCAATAAAACCAAAAACATCGACAATTTGGAAAATAATATATATCCTAACTTGAGAGATTTGATTACCAAGTTAAAGGAGATGTATTCTTGGGGAAATGGTTTGAGACGTGATTTGGGTTTATCTGTTCCTGATAAAGAAGTGACCGATGAGGTTAAAAAACATACAGCAAAAATCAACCGCGCTGCGCAAGATGCTGGATTCAAGTCACCAAAAGAGGAAAGAGGTCCAAGAGGTCCTTACAATAAGAACGAAGAGGAAGCTGACCAACCAAAGAAAGCGCGTATCAAGAACAAAGAAATGTTCGATATTAGATTTCAAGATTTGGGCGATACTGGTAGATTCTATTTCCTTACAACTGAACAAGGTAAGTTCAAGATGATATTCAATACTTCGCACCCATTCTACAATAACATCTATTTGGAAATGGATTCCAATGGTAGATATTATATGTTGGAGTTATTAACATCTATTGCTCAAGCGCAATATACAACCCAAACGGATTCGCTTGCTGATGTTGATACCACAATATTCTGGGATGATTTTTGGAGTGAGATGTCAAGAAAATTGAATCACTTGATTACCAAGAGATAATAAAAAAACCCACCAATTACGGTGGGTTTTTCTTTTTAGATTAGATGTCTTAAGATGACCGATAGATATCCCAATACACCTATAAGAATCGGAAAGTAGGTCTTGGCTCCGCCAAATAGAGATAAGTGGATGACAACTGCAGCACTCATTATACTACCCATAATAATGGCTCCATAAATGGCCGTTGCAGGGATGACCAATAAGATTAACCCAACTAACTCGCTGAGGCCAACCAAGAGTCTGTAATTGGATAATTTCATATATGCGAAATTCCCAACCGCTTCCTGACTTCCAATAATTTTTCCGTAAATACCCTTACCTGTAAGGATCAGAATTGCAAGGATCATTAACCAACCCAAGTTTTCAACTGTAAATAAACTCATACTATATAATTTAGATTTTAAATCTACGGAAATAAATCCATATTTCAAAATCTAATTACCGGTATCTCATCCCAAGAGGATGTGTATTTCTTCGACAAGTAGTCCTGTCGCATAGCCCACATCTTAATTTCATTTTTTGGTGCCTCAATTTCTATAAACTCCTGCTCAAATAAATTAATCTGCTCAATATCTTCGGGAAATAACTTATTGAATATAATTCCGCACTTCTTATAAACCTTCTCATCATCATATAATTCCCTTAAATGAACATACACTTGCGACCATATTTCTTTTATATCCTTTGTTTGTCTATTAAAGGTGATATAAACGCTTGAATGGTGGTTGTCCTTATATCTGTTCCCACTTAGGAATATTGTCGCGCTACTCGGCGTTATATGAGCATCTGTGAGCCTTTTAACTCCCCTTTTGATATAATAATGCATTGCTTCGCATATTTGGTCAAAGCTATTCACGTCCGATCCAAATGAGCGCGTTGAGGCCAAAACCTTTTTTTGTTTTATTTTGTTCTCAATCGGATGACAATACATTCCAAGAATTTCCATTTTGGTTTTGAGCCCGTTTATATTTGTCCATTTCTTTATGATGTTATCATCCATCCCAATAAACTTTCCCACCGTATCGTAACCGTATATGTTTAATTTATCCGACCATTTTCTTCCAATCCCCCATACCTCGTCAATTTTAACGTCCAATAACTTTTTTTGAAATTCCTTTGATGACCAATAACTGCAAACTCCGCTATATGATATGGTTTTCTTGGCCAGATATGATGTTAGCTTCGCCAAGGTTTTATTTGGGCCTACACCGATTGACACCGGGATTCCCACTTGTCTTTTTACTTCGTCCCTTATTTGGTTCATTTTATCCTCCAATTCATCATCGGGCGTATCACTAAAATCCACAAAACATTCGTCTATTGAATATACCTCTATTGTATTTGTGTATTTCCTTATAACGTTCATTACCCTATCGGACATATCACCATATAGATTATAGTTCGATGAATATATGCAGAAGTCCTTTTGTTCCATAAACTCCCTTTTGCTAAAAAATGGTTCTCCCATCTTTATTCCGTATTTTTTGGCTTCTTGTGATCTGGCTATAACGCATCCATCATTATTGGATAATACCACCGTTGGTTTTCCAACGGATATCGGATTGAATACCCTTTCGCAACTTACATAGAAGTTGTTGCAATCAATAATACCAATCTTTACTGTTTTTTTAATACCCAAGATATTCTCCCCCATAAGTTTGGTTGGTTGTTAAATCTGTCAATAATAAAATTCTTCTCTCCTGTAAGCACCACGATTTCCCCTTCCTTTGGATGTTTTGCTCTATCCACCACAATAACATTTCCCTTTCTTAAACCATAAATGTTGGGGCCATCATATCTGAAATAAAATGTGGTGTGAACGTCATCAATAATAAGCTCATTGATGTCCAACCTTTTTGTTACATAAGATTCCGCCGGTGACGCAAATCCTGATGTTCTTGTGTTTATGTTTAGTTTTTCTTCAATCATATACCAAAATTAAGAAACCTTTCTTGATATTCCAAATAATATATAACTTCGCTCAATTATATTTATTCAATATGAACATTCAAGAAGTAGTTGATGTAACCGAAAATAACCCTTGCGATAGATGCGACCCCTGCATTCGGCTCCGCCTTATGGAAATGGGATTCATTCAAGGACAAAAAATAAATGTTCGTCATAAAAGATTTGGTCTTTATATTGTCGACACATTATCCGATAAAGAGGAGATTGTATCAACCTATGCGCTTCGTCCTGAAGAACTTGATAGAATTTGTTTGAAATAACAATTTTTTAACTATAATTCAATTAAGATTTAATATTTATTAGTAATAAACATTAAATCAAAAAAAAACCAATTTAACATGTTAAATTTAGACGACGAACAAGTATTACCAGCAGATGACGCTAACGAAACTACAGCGGTTAATGACCAAATTACTGACGCTACAGATGAAACAGCTGATGATGCTGTTGAAGTAGACGAAGATGCTACAGATGTTGTAGCTGATGATGCAGTAGAAGTTGATGATTCAGAAGATGAGTCTGACGACGAAGATGATTCAGAAGACGATGAAGACGATTCAGAAGATGACGAATAAAACATTAAACCCTCTTTTTAGAGGGTTTTTTATTTATATTGTTTAATATTTATAACAATATGAAAAGGATAATTGCATTGTTATTAATAGTTGGTTTGGTATCTTGCGTTACAACAAGACACCATCGTCATCATCATCATTTTAAATATGGTACTGGCTCAAGTTGGGACTATATGAGACATCACGGATAAATTATTCCCTATAGTGATATGGGGTTTTTTATTGTGACATATTTTTATTATATTTGTTGTAAATGAACAAATATTTAGCAATTTTATTTATATTTTTAACCTACACAGCTTCGCAAGTTTTCACTTTCTTTCAGTTGCAAGGACATTTATTCAGCAAATGGATAAAAGACCATCCGATGCTTATGACGCTATTCGGAATTCCAATAGGTTATCTTGTTATTATGGCATCCCGAGAAATGATCATTTTATGGGACGGAAGAACTTGGCCCAATAGATTAATTGGTTTCAGTCTTGGAGTGGTTATATTCACGCTTATGTCTTGGATAGCACTTAAGGAACCTCTAACATTAAAAACAATTATTTGTTTATTGTTATGTGCTTTGATTCTTATTATACAAATTATATGGAAATAAATTATATATCCAAGCATTTCATTTCACCCTTTGGAGAATATCCAAAATTTCCAATGTGTAAATCCAATCTTGGTTTCACTTTACTTACAATACTTTTTACGATTGATAAGAAATTAGTCCATTTTAAAAATAAACTAGCAGCCTTTTTATCATAGGTCTTTAGTTTATTAATAATATCTGATTCATATTGAACGTCATCTTGATTAACTATTTCATTGAATATATTATCGATATCACCCATATTATCTTCATCAATAAAACCAATATCCGTTAATTTTTCTTCCAAATACGCCCATTCTTTCTTAACTCTTTGAGTATCAAGTCTTTCCACTCCAACATAGTCCCATCCTTTTTTTAAAATCCCACGTTTATGTACAATTGGAAAATACTTAGGATTATTCTTAAAAATATCGTACCATTGATCTACATAACCTTTTGGCCCTGTTTTATATAACAAATTTCCACTATGTTCAGCTTTATAAATTTGATGAGTTACACCTGCACCATATACATCCTTTTCTTTAGTACCTAATTCTTCCAATTCATAATTCTCCAAAATAATGGAATGTAATATATCTTTGAATTTCATAATTAATAAATATTTATAAAAAACGATTAAAACTTCTTCATATAAAGATACCCAGGGTTTGAAGACCCTGCTTAGGACCGGGACTAGTTAATAGTGTCGTCGGGATAAGAATTCGCTACTCTTATCCCATTTTTTTTGTATATATTTGTTAATATCATAAAATATACATATTTTTGCATTTTAATATTTAAAATAAATCTTATGGCCAGAACATCAAGAAAAGTTGCAAAAAAAGCATCGCGTGCTCTTAGAAGCAAAAAGACAACAAAAGCTTATAAATCTGTTGCAGGTAGTGCATTAAGACAACGTAGAAAGAAGTAAGTTAAAACCATTTAATATCATCTCCTACCGCTTCAAAGCCATTTAAAAAGCCGTCTGAATTATCTTCTAACACTTTTTTTCTTTCGGGTGGTAATTTCGAGTACGATATACTTGATTTAAAGGTTCTCTGTATTTTTTCTTTTCGTAATAATGGGTCAGATGATTTGTAAAACATACCGGTCACTTTTTTATATTTCCCTTTTTTAACAGCGCCTTTAAAAATATTTCCTATTAAGCTTGCTTCATTTTGGTAAGCGTTGTTGGTCATTGTGGCTAAAAAATCTGCACCATCCATATTAATAATACAAATAACATATTGAACTTTTTTTTCAGATATTTCATTGGAAATACCTAAATTCGAACTATCTTTTTTAACACTCACATTGAAACCTAACCCCATAGAATTGATTCTATTCATTTGTTGTATAAATCTCCAATCGTGATGACAATTAATTTCTTTCTGTAACCAATACACGTGAATCATTTCGTGAGCTAAGGTGTCTTTGAAATCTTTGTATTTGATTTCGTAAAATCTTGACATCCCTAAAGATTTGATTTTGATTTCTCCTGTTAATCTATTTCTTGTCGCTTTTACCACCCCGTGAGCTGCTTTGCGTGTATTCCATAACATTTCCACAGGATATAGTGAATCATTAAACAAAAGTTTGTTTAATTTGGTAAATTCTCTTTGTAAGTCTATTTCATTAAAATCTACGATTTCATCATCTGTGTGATCTTTAACTTCATTAATTAATTTCATAGTTAATAAATATTTGAGTTTAGTGCATCGGATCCGGTCTTGTTAACCGGGATTGATATATTTATATCTTATGAGCACAAATATACTAGAAGGATTAGAAGAAACGGTACCTTTAAATGATTTTCGTAAATTGGCGTATCATTTATTTACCGCATTAAAATCTGTGTCAGAATCAGATATCGCATTCACAATTGAACAAACTTTAATTAGAGATAACTCATTTTCACCTGAGGCGAAAAGCGCGTTAATTGGAGCAAAAGAAGCAGCTAAAAAACATAGCCAAAGAGATGATGTTAGATTAACTCATATTAGTCAGGACAGAATGAATGAATCAATAAATAAATTTAAAAAATTAATTAAATAATTTTATGGGATCAGCAGCACCAAAACCAATGCCACAAAGAAGTAAAAAATCTGGCAAAAAGAAAATGAAATTGGTAAAGGCCAATTTGGAAATTTTGAAAAAATTAAAAAATAACTAAAATATAGAATATGAAAGTTGTTGTAACTGAAACACAAATTCAAAACATCCATTCAAAAATGAAAGATGTTGATGAAGATATATTTCTGAAAAAAGACCCGAATACTCAAAAATTAATTGTTTTCTCTGATAAAGAAGATAAGAACGCAAGAACCAAAGAAACAATTAGTTTGGCAAAAGAATTTAGAAAATTAGGTTTCGATTGGAAACCAGATTTGGGCCATTGGGTTGGTGATTATGATAAATTACCAATTATCAATGAATTAATTAAGAAATACAATAAAGTAAAAGGTATTATCGATCAATTAGAAAAAATTGAAGATTTTGTTGAGTCACAAGATGTTGACCCAACAAAGAAGAATATCATAATGGATAATCTTGAGAAATACATTAACGACTTAGCGAATGCAACTGACCAAGCTGCATTAGACGCGTCCATTAGAAATTACTTAACTTTTTACAGTAAATTCCACAACTATTCATTAACTAATACTTGGCTTATATTTTTACAAAAGAGAGACGCAAAAAAAGTTGCGGGTTACAATACTTGGAAAAAATTAAATAGAGGAGTTAAAAAAGGTGCAACCGCAATTTATATTTGGTTCCCTATGCAAGTTAAATCTGATGACGTAAAAACAGATTATGCTGATAGCAAAGAATTGGATGCTGAAGTTAAATCAGGTAGAATGACTACAAGATTCAACTTAGGTAAAGTTTATGATATATCAGATACGTACCCTTTAAAAGAAGGTGAAGATGTTCCTGAAACTCCAATATGGTACGCAAGTAATGAACCAAGTGAGGTAGCTGATGAGTTGGTTATGAGATTAAAAGATTTTGCTGCAAGTTTGGGTATTAAGATTACACAAGACACAGCGAAAGGTGGTGAGAAAGGATATAGCGCCGGCGATCATATCAATCTTTCTTCAGATGTTGCAGGTGTTGGTGCAGCAAGTACGCTTGTACACGAAATGGCTCACGAATTATTACATTGGAGAGATAAATCTATATTTCATATTCCTGATGAAGGTGACGACATTATGAAAATGTTGAAAGGTGATAGAGAAATGAAAGAGCTACAAGCTGAATCAGTTTCATACGTTGTTATGAAACATTATGATTTACCAGTTACACAACATCCAACTTATTTGGTATTGTGGAAAGCAAATAGAGATAAGATTATGAAAAATATGCATATTATTACAAAATGTGCAAAATTTATAATTGACGGTATCGATTCTGCTGAATTAAAAAAACCAGAAGTACAACAACCCCAAATTAATGAAAGTATGAAATTAACAGATATATTAACTGAATCAAAAGCATTTGACACATTTGCTGAAAAAAGAATGGGTGGTGCGGAAAAAATTGCTGATAGCGCAAAAGAAAAAGGCGGACCATCAATGTTAACCTATCATCACTTCAAAGTCAAACTTCCATATTATAAGAAAGCCGCTGAAGGTAAATTTGATATGGCCGAAGCAAAAAAAGAATTCAATCAATGTGTGAAAGAATTATCTGATGATATGGAACAAATTGCATTCCAAAAATTAGTAGGAAGAATCGAAGTTCTTGGTGAATTAATTATAAAACACAAATGAGAATAGTACTAACTGAGAGTCAATTAAAATTTATATTAGAGGATACTATTGCTAAAAATCCTATGTCAAGAAATTATGAAGAGACAAAAAACCAATGGTCTCAAATAAATTCTATCCCTTCAGATAGACGTGGATTCGGTGAAGGAGTGTCTCCAAACTTCCAATCTGCAAAAAATACCGCGATGCAAAATGCAAAAATGGTTATAGGTAAAAAAGCAGGTGATTATCATTTTAAAACAAAAATCGATAATACATTGGTGAAAAAAGAAAATGGAGTTTTCAAATATCTAATCATTCTTTATCCTGAAATGGACGAGGTTAAATTTGGTCAAGACGCCGCTCTTGCTGTAAATCCAGGTGACATTTATTTTAGTTAAACTATTTATTTTATATGAAATTATTAGACCTCATAAATGAACATTACAATAGTGATACATTATATCCTAAAGACAAAATTTTGAGGTTACTTGAGAAAGCACCTAAGCATTTAAAAGAGTTAGGTAAGAAACTCCCCAATATTGAATGCGAGAACGATTTAGGTCAAAAAACAATTTGTACACGTATACCTGAAGTCCTATACATTTACTTTACAGGTGGGTATTAATTAAAATGTTTTATTAAACTTAAAAATTGAAGTATTTATATATTAAAATAGATTAAATGATAAGTGCAGCTAATTCTCTTACCGGTTCAACACAAGTATTAACTGGTTTAACATACATAAATAACGTAATTACCGCAGCAACGGCAAATGGCCAATTTGAAGTAACAATTGATGGTATCTATATGGACGATAATGCTGCTTCAGTGTTATATAATACATATGGTTATACTGTAACTAAAAGAACTTACGATATGGGTTTATACCCAAGTTACGTAATTAACTGGGCACCAGCTCCAACAACCACACCAACACCTAGCGTTACCGCAACAAGTACTCTTACTCCAACTCCAACACCTACAACATTTTATGGTGTAACTGTGAATTATTATTGTTATAATATATCACAAACAGATTTGAATAATGCAACAGGTAACTCAGGTCCATATGCAAACTATAATGGTGTTTTATTTGCAATTGTTAGAGATAATGGTGCGCATCAAGTACAATCAGCTACATTTAATACAGCAGGATTTTATACAAATGGATTAACATCCGCTCTTAATATTGGCGATCCACAATTTGGTTATTACCAAAATAATGTATTCATAACAGATGGTTTAAGTAGTGTTCAAATTAATAATGGTAACATACCTTGTATACCACCAACCGCAACACCAACACCTACTGTTACTCCTACAAAAACAAATACACCGACACCAACACCAAGTGTTACACCTACTTTAACACCAACACACACAACCACATCCACACCAACTCCAACTCCGAGTGTTACACCTACTTTAACACCGACTCATACAAATACACCTACTCCAACCCCTACTGTACCACCAATTGTTTATCAATCATATGATTACCAAGTTAGTGGAACAGATTTAGCTTTGGCGACAGGTAATACAGGAATTTATTCTGGATACAATGGAGCGGTAGTTGCTATTGTAACAAATGGTTATAACTGTTCGAATAAAACTGTTCGTACATTCACATATCCTTATACTTCAGCAGGACAATATTTGGAGTGGTTAATTTCACCTGTAACTAATGTACCGGTATTTGGTTATTATCGAAATAATGTATTGGTTACAACGGGATTAGTTTCTACACAAACAATCAATCCTGCTGTACCTTGTTAAACTTAATTAAAAAATAAAAGTATTTATATAAAAACAAAAAAATGGCTAAAAAACTTAAAATAACTGAAGATCAATTAAAAAGATTGATTGCTAAACAGAAAATGATTTCAGAACAACCTGGTGATGCATCAGTTAATTTCGATATAAGTAACGATTCTCAATTCACAACTAAAAATATGAATGAACACGAAGGTGAAGAAAAACACTATATGTTCTTCAATAGTTTAGAAGAAATAAAAAGAAAAGCAGAGTTACTTTTGAATAAAATCGATCACGAAATGATGGATAAATTATTGGATGAGCACGATTGGGCTGCTGCTCATATTACTACTGCAGAAAATGATTTATCACAAGTTTTTGATTTCTTTATGAATAAAGCAAAAGGTGATCACGTTGATAGCGATATTGAAGACAATCCGCACGATAAAGGAATGGATAACGAAGATAAAGAGGACGATGAAGAAGAAGATATGATGAATAAAAACATCAAAGGACACGAAGATGAAGATAAAGAAGAGGATGAAGATAAAGAAGAGGATGACAAAGAATTAAATGAAAGCATCAAGAAAATAAAAGCAAACTTCCAAAGATTTTTATAAAAAACTTCGAAAAAAAGAAAAACCTACCAGAAATGGTGGGTTTTTTTATTATATTTATATTATATGAAAATATTGATATCCGAATCGCAATTTAAAAACTTAATTAAGGAATATAACGATGGTGGAGCTGATTATATTAAATGCGACCATTGTTATGGATTGGGTAAAATGGAAGATGGAAAAATGTGTGATAAATGTGATGGTACGGGTAAAATGTCACCTAATGCTCACGACTTAGCTTCAGGGACCGATAGATTTTTAGCATCACCTGGCGCGGACACATTTGCAGGTTGTTCACCTCCCGATGGTCCTAATACAAGTTTAACTGAAAAAGTTGAAGGAGATAAAGTTATATGTGATAAATGTGGATGGTCTTGGGATATTTCTGATGGCGAAAAAGATCCTTATACTTGTCATAAATGCGGTAATAAACACGCTGAATTAGAAGAAAATATTAATCCTAACGGAAGAAAAACATTAAATTTTTTTGATTTAGTCAGTAAACGTATTATTTGGATTACTGAACCACACACTAATGGTGAAAGAGATAAACCAAATTGGGAACATGACACAAATGTTATAACTCTATGGAATGTTGAACATCCTGAACCGGGTCAAGAATGGGTTAGACAAGCAATACACTTCCCAAAAAACAATTCAGTTAAGTGGTGGAATGATGTGGGGCAATTTCAATTATCTGATGATAAGTACAATCAAATATTAAGAAGTATAGAAATATATAATAAGAGAAACGAAAAGGATAAAGACGCTAAATTCATTACCTGTAGAAATTGTAGACATAAGTTCACACAAACCACACACAAGAAAAAGAAATCATTACCTATTTGTCCAACTTGTGGTACTCACAATAAAGAATATAAATAAAAAAAGGGACTCTCGCCCCAATTTTTAAAACCTTGTGATATTATTTATTAGAATTTTGTTCCGCAGTGTGGACAGAATTTATGGTTATCTTTCTTTCTTTTTGCACCACACTCTGTGCAATAAGTTACCAAATCTTCCTTAACCAATGGTTTAATCGATTGAGGTAATATTTTCCAAGTATCCGTTCTCGATGGATAACTATTAAATGACGAATAATCATATGTAAATGATTGGTCAGAACTAGATCCCTTTTCAACTCTACCAGTTTCAAGGCTTCTCATAGATGTAGGTTCATTATATAAACCTTTATTTTTAATATCCCTCAAAATTGAATTAGTGTCAATACCACTCGTATAAGTAGTATTGGTATTACCGAAAAACGCATTAGTGCCTGTTGTTGTAAACGTACCATAAGTTGGTATTGTGGTATTCGTATTATGTGTTGTGTAAGTGTATGGTGTAACATTATTAACATTCCAAGATGGATTGTTGATGGTTAATGAATTACCACTTTTATACAAGGTCCTAGTTGGTAGAATGTCTTCATTATAAAACTTAACAACTACATCACCATTTTTTTGAATGGCTTGTTTTGTTTGTTTATCATTCCCATCAATAGAATAAGTTTCGAACAAAAATTTCTTAGCTTCATCCATATAACGTTCAAGAAATACTCTTTCGCCAGGACGAATAATAATACCTGAACCAATGGAATTACCATTTAATTCAATTTTTGCTAATACTTTATTTTGATTGGGATTATAAAGTTCGATTTCGAACTCATCACCGTTTTTAAGATATACGGTGTCATTAAACTGTTTTAATCTTTGTTTACTTTTTGTAATAAAAGATTGAGGCACAGACGCCTGCAATGTGTAATTACTCATTTCCTTATATTTTTGTTTGTATTTGAACTCTAATTTGTTGGTGTCAATTCCAACTCGAATGTCTCAGGGACACTTGGACTTCAATCACAAGGTTTGATATAAGTATATAAAAAAATTAAAAATAGTAAATAGAATTTGGAATATTCCAAAAAACCTTTTACATTTGTGGTATGAAAAAAATATTAATATTTCTTTTTGTTGGATTGTGTTCATTCGCACCAACACACAAAAAAAAACATAAACACAAGAAAATCAAACATATAACACATAAAGTTATTGTTGATACTGTCGTTGTTTATAAAAAAGATACGGTATATATACCCTACAATAAAGTAAATTACCATTGGCTATATTATGAGATTTGTCAACAAGGTATAAAATACCCTGACATAGTATTTGCCCAAGGGGTTTTAGAATCCGGCCATTTTACCTCAGATAAATTCAGAGATGGTAACAATTTATTTGGAATGAAACTTTCTAAGTATCGAAAAACCACAGCAATCGGTGAAAAATACGGACACGCTGCATATGAAAGTTGGTTTGAATCAGTACAAGATTATAAACTTTGGCAAAATACGATACCCAAAAAATACCTTAAAAATAGATTTACTTATCTTTATTTTGTTGAGAGTAGATATTGTGAATGTACTGGGTATAAAGTACAATTAGTAGATATTATCAGAAGATTCAAAAAACATTTTAATCCACACGAAAAATAGAACTATGAAAAAGTTTATTACAATGTTACTGATTTTATCATTTTTAAATGGGCTTTCACAACCCTCTGTTAAAAATTCCAAAACATATCAATGGGATGGAAAAATATTAACAAAAAAACAAATGGATGATACCTTAAAAGTTTATTTTTTTAAATTTTGTGATTCAGTTAAATTAGTATCACAAAAAAAATAAATTATCTAACACCATAATTCGGTGAATAAATCTTTTTGAAAGTTCTAATTTTCACTAACTGATCAGGAGTTATTACATTTGTTTCAGCTCCTGCTCTAGTATTCCACCATTCATAAGGAATTTCATATTGACCTAAAACTTGTGTCGGTACTGTGTCTTTTTTGACTTCAGTGAAAATTATATTTTGACTACTTGTATCCAAAATTCCTGAATCTTTAATGTCTTTTGTTTTCACAAAATCATAATTCGCATATCCAATCAAATCATAACCTAAACGAACTACTTCACCCAATCTTCCGTATCTATCATATATTATTTTACCTGTAGTCGGTGTCGGTGTCGGTGTTGGGGTTTTTTGTGCTGTTAAAACAATTGTAGCTTTTACAAATTGTTCAGCAACATATTTTGGATCATTTTTATTGTTACCTCTCACATATGGAGTCTTGCCAATTATAGGAGCACTCACTTCTATTATAGGCGATATATTCAAATTCTTTTGTAAAATTGGTTGTAAATACGCTTTTAAAATCTCACCTCTCTTAGCTGCTAACGAACCAGGTTGTTGAAATGGTGCTTGATTTGTTACTTGAGATTCTCCAGGTGTAATTACTACTTTAAAATCTTTAAGTTTTTTATCTTTAATAAAATCAACTATTTGTAATACTTTATTATTTATGTCTCCTTGTTTTGAAGTATCTAATTGAAATTGTCCACTTTGGAAGTTGGTTCCAAAATCCACTGTTAAACCGCCATTGTTATTTTGAGTAGGGGCCGCTTGTTCTGAAATAATTTTATCAAAAATTCTTTTTACTTGTTCTTCGGTCAATACGATTTTTTTCATTAAATGAAATGTTTTTATATAAATATTAAAAAATAGTGAATAAATAAAGTTTAGTCTATTCAAGTGTATTTATAAATAAAATACATTTATGGACATTTCAAAATTAAAAGGACACGTTCCTGATTCAGTTTTAGCACAAATACCTGATGCAATTGACAAATTTGAACTTAATACACCGTTGAGACTTTCTCACTTTTTAGCACAATGTGCACACGAAAGTGGCGATTTCAAAGCAGTTCAAGAAAATTTAAATTACTCTGCAAAAGGTTTAGCAGGTACTTTTCACAAGTATTTCTTAACAGAAGAAGCTGCGGTACCTTACGAAAGACAAAAAGAAAAAATAGCGAATAAAGTTTACGCTAGTAGAATGGGTAACGGTGATGAAGCAAGTGGTGATGGTTGGAAATATCACGGTCGTGGTTTTATCCAATTAACAGGTAAGGATAATTATAAAGCATTCACAGCAGTTATTGGTGAGGATTGTGTAGCATCACCTGATTTAGTTGCTACAAAATACCCTTTGGCATCTGCAGGTTGGTTTTTCAATAAAAACGGATTACATAAAATTGCAGATGGTGGAGCCACAGACGCAGTTGTTACTTCTATTACAAAACACGTTAACGGAGGAACTTTAGGTCTCGATGATCGTATAAAACATTTCAAAAATTATTACGCGTTGTTAGCATAAAAAAAAGGGGGATTAATTCCCCTTTTCTATTTTTATTGATTTATAAAATTCATTTTTAATGATTCTATTTCAGTTAGAATTACTTTAACTTTTTCTTCTAACATAATAAGTTTCATCAAATTATTTGCGGTAACCGCTTCTTCACCGATATTTTCTAATAACTTATTTTTTAAAGCTATGTTGTTTTTTTCCTTTTTTCTAAGGAAATATTTTCTTGAGTTCTCTTTTGTACAATTGATACAATAATTGCTGAAACCATCAAAGATTAAACGATTTTTATAAAAATGGTCATTATCTAATGGTTTGTCACATTTACACCCTGAACATTTTTTTGTAGTCATTTCTTGCATATCTTTATTTTGAAATGCAAATATATGACAAAAGGAGTGAAATAAAACTAATTTTTTAAAAAATATTAAGCTGTTTTTGCAACACTGAACGCAATAACATCACCGGCTTTCAAATTTCTTGGGTTATTTTGTAATAAGTCATTGGCCCACAATATGTTATAAGTACCATTACCCCCTAAATTTCTTACTATTGAATCAACCGTTTCCCCTTGTCTAACTAAATGTAATTTATAAGTTTTATCTTGATCTAAAACGGCTAATTTTTTATTTGAGAATGCATATTTTCCACCCATTTGTGGTTTTACTGTTCTCATTTGTGTAGAAACAGGTTCATTTGCATAAACATTATTAAATGATTTTTCAGCACTAGTTGTTTGTTCAACTAATTGATTATCAATTATTTTTTTTATTTGGGATTCTGTGAAAATATATCTCATATTAAGGTCTTGTTGTTTTTTTCTTATTTAATTTATCGTTCTCGCTTCTAAGATATTCAACTGTTACTTTAAGTTCAGCAACTTGACGAGTCAAATCTAAAATCATTTGTCTCATTTGGTCTTTTTCTTTACCTGCGGCATCTAATAATGCTTCTAATTTGGATATTCTATCTTTACAATCGTGTCTGATGAAGTCCTCATCGCGTTCCTTATGCATAGCTCTTTTCTCATAAAATCTCCAAGCGCTTGCTGAACCTAGTACACCAAAAGCGGTACCTAAAACTGCGTAAATTGAATTTATATCCATATGTTTATATAAATATAAAATATTTTTCAATTTTTTCCAATTTTCAACTATTCCTGCTGAAATAAATTTTAGTGTGACAAATAGTTACACTAATAATAACTCAATCATCTCAAGATGGCAGTTACAAATTGGTTTAAAATATTTGTTTAATTAATCCATATAATAATAGGATTAAAATAAAAGGGGAGGCTTTATAGTCTCCCTTTTTTTATGTATATTTATCAATATAAAACAAAAATTATGAAAAGAGTATTAGCATTGATTACCATTCTTTTAGTGTTTTTCACTATCGGCGGTAGAACACAAGATTTAGTAGTTTTGAAACACACAAACTACACAACGACTTATTCTAAGTCATTAAAATATCCTACTTTAGTGGAATGGTGGGATACTAAAGCAAAAGTTGGTTGCGCAACTCCAATGGCTCGTAAAGACCAATTTGCTCCAGATCCGTTAGATATTGTAGATACTAAAATCCAAGCTGATTATGATGCTGCTAATCAAGCACATAAAGCTAAAGGTTCAAAAGGATTCGATAGAGGTCATATGTGTCCTGCAGCTGATAATTTATGTCAAACTCCTGAGGTTCAAACTGAATGTTTCTATTTTTCTAATATGGCTCCACAATATCACGCTTTAAATGCTGGTGATTGGAAAACATTAGAAACAGCAGAAAGAAACTGGTCAATTCAGAATGATTCAGTTCACGTATGGTGTGGTAATTTGGGTAAAGCAGAGGTATTAGGACCCGATAATATGGCTGTACCTACACAATGTTGGAAAGTAGTTTATATTGTAAAAACAAAAGAATGGTTAGCTTTCCTATTTGATAATGTTGATGGAAAACAAACAGGTTTAGAATCACATAAAGTATTAGTTGCGGATATAACTAAATTAACTGGAATTAAATTTAAATAATGTTACCTAGAGAATTTGTTAATTATCAAGATAAATTATATTGGGTCTATAAGAAAATGGCCTCAAGTAAGATTAAGGAAGGTTACACAAATGATCTAAAAGAATTTTGGAGATGTGACGTTGTTGTTAGAAATCCTAATGACAACGTCCTTCTTTTTTTGAAGGAAATACCTGAAGCGCAAGTTATAAGTTAAACTAAATCTTTGATTTTTCTAATACATAAATGAGTGAATAGTTCCTCATTTTTTCTCGCCTCCTTTTCGTAAGGATGGTTTTTATAATAATATTTTTTATATAATTCCATATATTTTACATCTGATTGTAAATAATGGGTATATTCGTGAATAACTGTCGAAACAACCTCTTCAATGGTTAAACAGTTTTTATCATAAACTATTATTTTGTTTTGTTGAGCATAAAAGACACCACTTATAAATCTCTCAGTTTCTTCTTTAACAAAATTGATTCTAACACTAACTTTGGGTAAATCTTTTCTACGTTTATTAATACCCATATTCTCTCTACACCACCTTGTGGCTAACAATGCGTAACGCCTTTTGGTTTTGATGTCGAGATTTTTTTTAGCCATTTTCTGCGGTATCTGTTTTTGTTTTTATTTTTCTCTTAGTTGGTTTAGGTAAAATATAATCATTAACAGCTTCAAAATTGTTTGAAATGTCTTTCAGAATACTAGCAAATTCGTAATTTTCTGATTCTTCGTTCTTTTTCATAAGAACCACTAAAAAACTTCTAAGCTCATTATCACTTAATTTTGCTCTATTACTAACTGAGTTTTTCATTAATTTGAAAACCATATATTGAACATTCATCTTTTTTTCAATAGGTAACTCGAAATAACTTTCAACATTAACATTGTCTAAAATGATGTTACTCACATTTTCTAAAAATAAAATAAAGGAAGGATGGTTCAAATTCACTCTCATATCTTTCGTTTTAAATAAATACTATTTTGATTAATATAAAATAAAAAAGGGATAAAAAAAACATTTTATCCCTTTTATTTTTTCGTTAACTGTTCTTATTTGGCCCATTTTCCACGACTCACAATTTGTGCAATTATTCCATAAACAGACAAATCCGAATAACTATCTTGTACACTTTCTCCAACAGTATCCTCTTTACCAAGCAAAACAAGTTGTTTCAATCTTTGGATCTTGTCATTCATTCTGAACCACAGACCTGTAAGTGATAGTTTAACTTCTTCAGGGGTTTCCAATTTAGTTCCTACAGAGATGTTATCAGGTCCATAATTCAATTGTTTTCTACAGAACAACTCATATTGCTCCCTCATAATTTTCTTGAATTCTGTGGTTGTTTCAGGGTATTTCTCCTCACATTGTTTAATAGGAGATAATAGGGTTTCTTTTTCTTCTGCCATAATTAAAGGTATTTATTAAAATATAAGAAAAAATTACTGATAAACCAAATATTTATATAAAATAACTAAAAATGGCATCAAACGCATATAAACAAATGCAAGCAGGGGGTGGTCCTGGAAAAGAAGAATCGGGAGAAAAGAAGACCAAACACACATCACTTATCAAAATGTTAACATTTAGAGTGGTTCCTGCATATTATAAAGAAATTGAAAAAGTTGCTAATCGTAAAAAAATTACTGTTTCTAAATTGATCAGAACCTATATTTTGGAAGGTATGAAAAGAGATAATGAAATAAGTAATTCACAAGGACAAGAATATACAGGATAATGGAAAATACTATCTTAGAAAATAAAATTAAAGAAATAGTGAACAATGTTCTTACTGAAGAAGCTGCTAAAGTTTCTCGTTATGAATTTGGTCGTGTACAGTTCAAAATAGACGAATTAGAGAACTCATTAAATGAAACAATAAAGGAACTAAGAAAATTACAAGATGCTGTTCCTAGTGGCTTAAAAAACGTAGTTAACGGTCGTTTAACTAATGTATCTAAAAACCTATACGAATCTAAGAAAACAATATTAGAACTTAAAGAAAAAGTTAAAAAGTACAAAAGAAATCTTTATTCTCAACAAATAGAAGAAAAAAAATAGTCGATTATTTTTTATTTTTTAAAACTTGTTTACCTTCTTCTGTTAAAAAAAACACCTCTTCAGTGTCGTCATCCTCATAAGAATTTACCAACCCTTTATCTTTCATTTCATATAAAATGGTACCTGCAATTATTAATTTGAGTATCGCTTCCATTTCTTCCTGATTGAATGCTATATCTTCTGATAAATCCTTACCATCGATAAATTTATCGGTTAATTTATCACAAAAAACTGTCATAGCATAATCGGTCGATTCTAAATCAAATTCTTCAAAAAACCCATCTTCATTTAGGGTGGAGATATATATTTCAGCTAATTCTATTATTCCTGGTTGATATATTTTATTCATAATGATTGATTAATTTAATTATACCTAAAATTTTTGATAAAAAAAATTAATTAGTTGAATTTTTGTTAATTTTTTCATATATTATGATTAAAATAATATAGATGAAAAAAAATAAGATATTCATTCAAATTGCGTCTTACAGAGACCCACAATTACTACCAACATTAAAAGATTGTATCGCTAAAGCAAAAAATCCCAAAAATTTAGTTTTTTCAATTGCTTGGCAACATTCACCAGATGATGCTTGGGATAATTTAGATGAATATAAAAACGATAAGAGATTTAAAATTGTTGATATCAATTATAAAGATTCTCAAGGTGCTTGTTGGGCGAGACATCAACTTCAACAACAATATAATGGAGAAGAATATACATTACAATTAGATTCACATCACAGATTTATTGAAAATTGGGATGAAGAGTTAATCAATATGATTAAAGACTTACAAAGCAAAGGTCATAAGAAACCTTTGTTAACTGGATATGTTTCATCGTTTGATCCTGATAATGACCCAGCGGGAAGAGTGATGCAACCTTGGAAAATGAATTTTGATAGATTTATTCCTGAAGGCGCAGTTTTCTTTTTACCTGCAACAATTGACGATTATCAATCAAGAACTGAACCAATACCTGCTAGATTTTATTCAGCACATTTTTGTTTCACATTAGGACAATTTGTAACTGAAGTACCACACGATCCTGAATATTATTTCCACGGTGAAGAAATATCAATTGCTGTTAGAGCTTATACTTGGGGATATGATTTATTCCATCCTCACAAAACAATTGTTTGGCACGAATACACAAGAAAAGGTAGAACTAAACAATGGGATGATGATCCAAAATGGGTTACAAGGAATTTAGAATGCCACAAAAGAAATAGAAAACTTTTTGAAATGGACGGCGAGGTTAAAGATATCGATTTCGGACCTTTTGATTTTGGTAAAAAAAGAACATTAGAAGATTATGAAAGATATGCTGGTGTTTCATTTAAAAGAAGAGCAATTCAAAAATATACCTTAGAAAATAATTTAGCTCCAAACCCTCCTTTATATGGTGAAGAATTTGATGCATCGTTTTTGAGTATTTTCAAACATTGTATCGATATTGGATTTGATAAAGTACCTGAAAGTGATTATGAGTTTTGGGTGGTTGCATTCCACGATGAGAAAGATGAAACAATGTTCAGACAAGATGCCGATGCTAATGAAATTGCTAGAGTTAAAAGTGATCCTGATGGATATGGTAAATTATGGAGAGAATTCCAAGTAGATAAAAAACCATCATATTGGGTTGTGTGGCCTTATAGCACATCTAAAGGTTGGTGTGAAAGAATAACAGGAACATTATAATGGTTAAAATTCATAATAGTAAGATAGCTGATATTGGTTATTATATTAACTTGGATAAGAGAACTGATAGAAATCAACAACTATTAAGTAATCTTAATGAATTTAATATAACAGGAGTTAATAGATATTCCGCAATATCCGACGGACCGGCCCCGCAGTTAAATTTAGTTAATACAACATTCCAAATATATAAAATATTTTTGGAGTCTGATGCTGAAAGTTTATTAATCTTAGAAGATGATTGTAAATTTTTAGACATATTAAAAAGCGATTATGAAAAAATATTTGATGACATTAATAACACAGATTGGGATTTATTTTGGTTAGGTTGTGTTAATAGAAGAGAACCAAGATTTTATAAAAATAATTGTTACCAAGTTTCTTCAGTTAGTTATGCACAATCTTATGTAATAAAAAGAAAAATGTGTGAAGATGTATTGAAAAATTTTGAGAACAATTGGAATAATTTGTGTCCTGATGAAATGTTATCTTTATTTGCGTATGGTTATGATATAGCATCGAATCCAAATAAATTCGAATTTTATAAACAAAATCAACCATTAGACGTTTTCACAACAGAATACAAATGTTTAACTTATGAATCTTCTTTAACTACACAGTATAACTCTCATTCTGATTTATGGCATCATATGACCAATTTAGAAGAATGGATTACTAATCATCATCCAAAAAAATAATAATGAAATTAGTAACAGTTACTTGGTCATACGAAGATGAGCCTAAAGTAGATAATTCTTTTTTGGTTCTTTCTTTTTTAAAAAATAATAACATAAGTGACATACATAATATCCATTTTAATAGAAACAATTATAAAGATTTAGAGTCTGAATTCAATGAAAAATTCGGTAATCAATATGAATTCTTGTTATATAGAATTTTTTTATTAAAAGATTATTTGTTGAAATCCGATCTCGAAAATATTGTATTTGCGGACACAAATGATGTGGTTTGTTTGAATAGCATTAATAACATTGTTATAGACCCAAATTCCGTTGTTTTCTCAAGTGAACGACATAGATATCCAAATGAAGAAAGTATCGGGAATTGGTCTCCTACGCACTTATATCCTGAATATAATAAAATCAATGAATTATTCCTTAATGGTGGTTTATCTTATGGTACTAAAGAATCGTTTATAAAATTATTTGATATATGTATAAATGAAATTTTTCCTTTGGAGTATAAAAATTTTGGTGGGGACCAAGGAGTTTATACTTATTTCTTTATAAACCAAAATGACGGATTGATAAAAATTGATGAAACCAAATATTTTTTAAGTACTTATTTAAAATCCCCTAACGATTTTAGAAAAGACGATATTGGTGTTTATTCGTTAAAAACTAATTCATATCCGATTTTCATTCACGATAATGGATGGAATTACGGTAGTCCAAAATTTATAAACCATTTTAATTTGATATGATATTTGTAACAATTTGTATAGGTGAAGAAAGAAGAAATGACACTATGCACCTGTTAAATGATTTAAGAAACTTAGATTATAAAGTTTATTTGTTGACAAATATCGAATTTGACATTCAAAAATTTCAATTTTATAATGTAAAAATAGTCAAATTGGATGTTGATTCTTGGAATGATTTCCAAAGATTTCAAATCATAAAAACAGCATTTTTAAACGAAACAGATGAATATGTATATTATTTAGATTCGGACTCTAGATTTTTTAATTTCAGGAATGAAAAATTCGATAAAGAAAAATTTGAAAATCTATTATCAACTATAGACTTTGATATTATGTGTCCGTGGTTTTTAGATCCAATTAAAACCCAATTGATACCACCAAATATAAATGACAATATAAATTATAGAAATTTTAAATTTGGATTCAATTCTTTGATTGAGTATTTCAAGACAAAAAATAAAAATTACTATGAAGATATCGAAAAATGTTCTCCTTTAGAAACTTTACTTATTTTTAAAAGGAGTGACAGAATGATATCCTTTCTTGATGAAATGTTAATAATTGTAGATAAATTGATTGTAGAAGAGAAAAAAATTGGTAGAATCTATCTTGCATCAGGTTGTGGATTTGCTATGAGAATGATGTGTAGCGTTTACAATATAAACATAATTACAAATAAAATAGTTTATCATTTTTTCAAAGGTAATTTCTTAAAGGAAGTTTTTTTATTTGATTCAATAATAGACAGAAACGAAACAATTTTTTAATGAAAAAATACTCCTTAATTACTACTTATTATTGTAAAGATTGTAACTATTCAACAGATAATCGATTTAATTTCGATGGTAATTCGGAAGATTTCTACATTAATTTTTCCAATGAATTTTCACCATTTGATATGGATAAAATACCGTATGTTGGTGTTACAAAAAGGAGAGATTTAGTTTATGGTAAAATATTTTTATTAAAAGATTTTATAGAAAAAAATATATTAGATAAATACGAATATTTGTGTCATATAGATTATAGCGATACTAAATTTTCAGGTAGCTTTATGGAAATGATGAAAAAATTTGAATCATCCAATATGGATTTTATAATATCAACAGAAAAAAAATGCTGGCCATATCTTCACTCAGTCAATAACTGGTTAGATTCTCCATCATCAGACGAAGAGTTTAAATTTATAAATTCGGGTGCAATTATATCAAAAACTGAAAAATTTTTACTATATTTAAATAAATTAATCGACATATGTTTAAATGAAAATATTGATTTTTGGGACGATCAGGGAGTTTGGCAATATTATAATTTGAAGATAGAAAAATTAAACGCAGATACTAATTGTGAGTACTTTTTTTCAACCTCAGAATTGGATGAAACTTACTATACAATTGAAAATAATAAAATAAAAACTAAATTTGAAACATATCCTTATTTAATTCACGATAACGGTAGTTTCAACTTAAACTTAATATCAAAAATATGAGCGGAGTAGCAGGACACTTTTTTTATAAAGATACCATCATTTCACAAAACCCAAACGTAGCGGGACCATTCAAAACATTATTTGAAACAATAAAACCAAATCAAATCCTTGAAGTTGGTACATCCCACGGAGGATTAACATTGTTATTGAGAGATTTATTAGACGAATCGGGTTTATCTGAATGTCAATTAACATCGTATGATGTTTTAGATTTTCAGAGATACGGATTAGATAAAGCAATAAATGAGGGTGCTAAAATAAATTTCATACTTAAAAATGTTTTCAATCATCAATACAATGATTTAGTGGAAATAGATGAAATTGTTAATTATATCAAACAATCGGGCCCTACAATTGTATTGTGTGATGGTGGAAGTAAAAAGAACGAGTTTAAAATATTGTCTAAATTTTTAAAACCAGGTGATATTATTATGGCTCACGACTATGCTGCTAACCAGCAATATTTTGAAGAAAATATAAAAGATAAAATTTGGAACTGGTTAGAAATACAAGATTCAGATATACAAGAAGCGTCTGATGAAAATGGATTAACTCCATTCCAACAAGATAACTTTACCAACGTTGTTTGGGTTTGTAAAATAAAAAATTAATATGTCTACAACAATAGTAACAGGTATTTGGGATATTAAAAGGGACCAATTATCAGAAGGATGGAATAGAAATTACGATCATTACTTAAATAACTTAGCTAAGTTGATGAAGTGTGATGATAATATGATAATTTATATTGAAGAAAAATATAAATCATTCGTTGAAGAAAGAAGGGACACTTCCAATACAATGATAATTGTTAGAGAACTCGATTGGTTCAAAAGTAATGGTGAAATGTGTAGTATGATTGAAAAAATAAGAACTAATCCTGATTGGTTTAATCAATCTGGTTGGTTACCTGAAAGTACTCAAGCAAAATTAGAAATGTATAATCCAATTGTTATGTCAAAAATGTTTTTGATGAATGACGCAGCAATATTGGATCCATTCAATTCAACTAATTTAGTTTGGATTGATGGAGCATTGACAAATACAGTTCACGAAGGTTATTTTTGGCACGATAATGTAGTTAAAAATTTAGATAAGTTTTTCAATAAATTTAGTTTCGTTTGTTTTCCCTATGACGGTAAAGTAGAAATACACGGATTCAAATATCAGGAGATTTGTCAATACGCTGAAGATGTAGTTAACAAAGTAGCTAGAGGTGGAATTTTTGGTGGTCCTAAAGAAATTATCAGTAGAGTAAACGACATTTACCATTCGTTATTGATGGAGACGCTATCAAAAGGTTTGATGGGTACTGAAGAAAGTATTTTTACGATTATGGTCTACAAATATCCTGAACTTTTTCAGTACTACGAAATTGAAATGAATGGATTATTGGGGATGTTTTTCGAAAATCTAAAAAATAAAAATTTATACCCGAAAACAGAAAAAGCCGATACGATTAAAATTAATCCACACGATAAGAACAACGTCGCTCTTTATGTATTGACTTATAATTCACCAAGTCAATTTGAAAAACTCTGCTTATCTTTTGGTGAATATGATGAAGATTTTTTGAATAAACCAAAGAAATATCTTATCAATAATTCATTGGATCACACTACAGATGAAGCTTATAATAACTTATGTGTTCAATACGGATTTGAAGAAATTAAAAAAGATAATATAGGTATTTGTGGTGGTAGACAATTTATAGCTGAACACGCAGATGAAAATGGATTCGACTATCATTTCTTTTTTGAGGATGATATGTTTTTTTATATGGGTGAGGATGAATTTTGTAAGAATGGTTTTAGAAGAAAAATTAAAAATTTCTATGATATTGTTATGAATATTACTTGGAATGAGAATTTTGATTTTTTAAAATGGAATTTTACGGAATTTTTCGGTGATAACAGTAAACAATGGGCTTGGCATAATGTACCTGCAGGAGTTAGAGCTGAATTATTTCCTGAAAAACCCGTTAAAACAACAATTGATACCAATGCTGCTCCATTCTTAAAATTCAAAAATATAAAATCATACAGAAAAGTTCCATATGCAACTGGCGAGATTTATTATTGTAATTGGCCTCAAGTGGTTTCAAAAGAAGGAAATAGAAAAATGTTTTTAGATATTAAATGGGCCCATCCATTTGAACAAACTTGGATGTCTTATATGTACCAAGAAACGTTGAAAGATAATTTATATCCGGGTATTTTATTAGCAACACCTACCGAGCATAATAGATTTGATTTTTATTCCGGTAGCCATAGAAGGGAAAATTGATATATTTATTACTACACAAAAACACCATAATAAACTAAACAAACCCCAGATGGACGACGGTGATAGTAAAACAAATACACAAAATCAAACATCATTTTTCTCACAAAGAGAAAAGATTGATGTTTTACAAAGAGACATCTCTGATGTTAGCAATGTTCTTCCTACCTTTTGGATACGATGCCCTTTTCAAATTAATAATGGACGCAACTGGTTCGTATTGGATAGCCGATATCGTTTTCTATTCTATTTCGGGATCTTTCTTTACGTTATACTTTTTATTCACGAGATACTTAAATAAAGAAAAAACCTCCAATTAGGAGGTTTTCTTTTTTTCGTCTGGTTTTTGTAAACCTTTCTTTAATTCTTCTTTTTTGGTGTTATCACCTTTAATTGCTGACTTATGCTTTTCAAGAATTTTCTTTTTTTCTTGGTCAGTCATTCCAAATGGATTACTCATAGTTTATATTTTATTCATTATTGTTAAACACTCTTCTTTTTTATATTTCAATACCTGACATTTCTCATAATCTTCTATGTCTATAAGGGCTTGGGTTAAAACATCGATTATTTCTATGTAAAATTCTAAATCATTATCATAGATTAAGATTGTCCTGTTATTATTATAATCAATTAATGTTTCATAGTCAATAGAAATCACATAATTATATATCATTTCTAAATCATTATCGTGATAATTGTCTACTTGTAATATTCTCGTAGCTTTTAACAAAAAATTATATGCAGGGTACATACTATAAATACTACAAAATATTCCTCATTTTTTTGTCTAAGATTTTGAAACATTCATAAAATCCTTCTATTTCAATATCCTCCCGATTTTGTTTGGAACAATCGCCCAAACCAAAAACAACCCCATTACTCAAAGATACTGAAAATATCCATTGGGACGGTTTACATATCTCAGTAGTTAAATAAACACCTTCTTTATCAAAAAAATAATAGAGTTTTTTAATATCATAAAAATAAAGACTCGAAATGCTTATAATTCCTAAGTTTGGAAACATCCTTTCCTTGAATCTTTTAAAGGCAATAGGATATAAAAATTCAATCGTATACCAGTCCATACTTTTAATTATGTTCATTTTAGTTGATTTTATATATATGACTTATAAAAAAAAATTTCTTTTGAAAAAAAACCAAATAATTATGATTATTTGAAATGAATATATTAGAACATTATTACATAGAAGATAAGAAAACCCTTTATATTGAATTTTCAACAAAAGAAGATGGTGACGATTTTTATCGAATTTTAGAATTGGGTTTTGAAGATATTGAATACTATTCCCCCACTATCATTTATGAGGATGAATTAAGAAGTATTGACGAGATTTTTATATTTGACCTTATTGAGCAATATTTATTAGATAACGATCTACCAGAGGAACAGAAACTCTGATATTTATATTTGTATGACCGATAATCAAAAAGAACAACTTAAAAATTTTGCTAAATTTGTAAGAGAAAAATTGGAACTTGAAAAAGCCCCTATTATTTCTATTCAAAATGGTAGAGGTGATTTGAAAACAACAGCAAATTACGATTATACCAAGGAAAAAAAAGTTATTAAGGTAAATGCTAAGAACAGAGCATTGGTTGACGTAATGAGGAGCTTAGCGCACGAAATGACCCATCACAAACAATATGAACAAGGTAGACTCAAAGTTAAACCACCAGATATTGGAGGTGAAATTGAGGATGAAGCTAATGCCAAAGCGGGTCAGTTTATTAAAATGTATTCAAAAATAGACCCATCAATATACGATTTCTAAAAATATTCATTCTCTCGATTAAAATATGTATATTCTTTGATATTTATTACCTATGAAGGTATGTATAACCGAAAAACAACTTAAACTATTATTATCCAAACGTATTCAAGAAATTGAATTAGGTGAGGCTGATGAGGCACCATCAAGTGGTGATTCATCTCCTAAATCAGGAACATCGGATAAACAATCAGGTGGTAACGGTTATCCTGAAGTATCTAAATGGGAAGACGTTGTGAAAATAACGAGAGGAGTTGCTAACCCAATTGATTATAAGTTGAAATGGGAAGATGAGATTGATATAACAAGAGGACCCGATAATCAATTAAAGTAATATTTATATATTAATGGACTATAGAAAAAAACAATTTACAGAAAAAACAACATTATTTGGTTTGATACCAAAAAGAGGATATGTTTTTGAAGCATTAGCAACTGTAAATGGTCGTTATATTATTATTCAAGATAGTGTGTTCGATTTACAAGAACAAGTCACAATAGGTAATTTATGGGATTCATTGGATATTTTTAAAACAATATTTCAAAATACTGAGGTTGAAGATAAAGAATATGGAATTGTAAAAGAAAGTATTTTAAAACTTCCATTGTTAGAAACAAAACAAAATTTACACGAATTAAGAGATTTATTGATTGAATGGAGTTTTTTTGATGATACTTGGGTTGGTAAGCAATTGAAAAATGCAGGAACGAGTATTGCTGATGCAGCAAGTGAGGCTTGGGAAGGAGCAAAAAAATTAGGACTTGCTATAAGTAAAGGTGATTGGGGTCAAATTTTAGGTTTATTAGCAAAAGGGGTAAGATTCATATTAAGGAAACTTAAAGATGCTTTATATAGTAATTTAGGGATGATTGTTGATGGTATTTTATTAGCAACAGGTGTTGGTAAAGGAGCACAAATGGTTGCTTGGGGTTTAGTATTAGCTTTAGACGTTTATCAATTTATTTTTAATGATTACCCTAGTGATGAGGCAAATAAAGCAACTTGGCAAAAATTATTAGATATTGGTTTAGACGCTATGGGCTTTATTTTTGCTGGTGGTGTTGCAAAAGCTTCTAAAATATTATTAAGACCAATATTAGAAGTTGGTGCAGAAGATAGTGCTAAAATAGCAAAAACTGTGGCAGAAAATCCTGAAATGAAATCCACATTAGTAAAAATTGGAGATGCCATTTCAAATGTCCCTCAAAAATTAGCATCAGTACAAACATCTTTAACTAAAACTTTTCCTAAAGGGGCTGAATTTATTGGTGGTATTTTGGGTAAGTTAGGAAGTGCTTTAAGTGGATTAAAAAATTTTATAATCAAAATAACTGGTGGTGCAGGAAAATTAGGAAAGGGAATTAGAGCAGGTGCAATTGGTGGTGGTATAACATATGCATTAGACCCTGCAAGAAAAGCAGCGGAAGGAAGTGAAAATGGTTTGAAAAAATTATATAGTCCAGAAATGGTAAAAACACAAAACATAAAACCTAAAATTGATTATAGTAATTATAGTGAAGACGAATTAGAATCGCAGATTAATGCTGCTTAAAATATTTATAAAATATGGAAAAGAATTTATTACAAGAAATAAAAAGAATGCGTGAAATAATGAATCTTAATGAAAATGAAAATTTATTATTTGAACAATCTTGGCTTAAAAATTTGTTTAGTATAGAAGGTGAAGATGCTGCAAGAGCATTAGGTAAAGATTTGAAAACAGGAGCATCAGAAGATTTGATTCAAGCACTTAAAAGTGGAGATGAAAATTTAATAGCAGCAGCTAAAAGTAGATTATTTGATGATGTTGCCAAAAAATTAGCAAGCGAAGGTATAGATTTGAAACAATATATGGAAATTAATCCAACAACGGGTAAACCTCAATTTAATTTTCAAAAAATGAAAGCTACCGGAGCTAAAGGGAAAATAATAAGCGCATTAGGCGTTGATAGTCCTCAAGCATATGCCGATTTTATGGTTGATTTCAAAAACAAAAATAAAAGTTTTTTTAACCAATCTGCAGAAGATTTAGGTTCTGGTGCTGGTAAAACAACAACTAATGGTGAAACTGTTGGAAATGAAACAAATGAATTTATTAATCAAGTTGACCCAAAAGAATTTCAAGATTGGGCAGATGCTATAGAATTAAGATTTGGTAAAAATTTTGGTTCTGATAAGTTAAAGAGAGCGGCTATAGATTACGCTTCAAAATTACCAGGCCAAACATTAGATCAAAAAATAAAATATCTTGAAGAAAATTTATCATCATTAGATGCGGTGTTTGCTAATAGAGCAGCAAATGCGACAGGAAAAAGGATCTCTTACTATCAAGGTATAAGAACGTTTATCGCTGATTTAGGAAGTATGATGAGACAATTACCAAGAAATCCAAAACAATTTGCAGGTATGGCTTTTAGAATTCTATCAGGTTTTGCGGTAATTGGTGCTGTTGGGGGTATCATAAAACCTGAAGAAGGTCACGGTCGTCTTTATAGTGCTATGAATGGCGTTAGTTTTGGTTTGTTAGGTATGTTTAATGATGCTCCAACAAAACCATCAGTAACAGGTGCCGGAAGTACTCCTACTCAAACATCAGCAGATAACAGCGCCACAAATACAAGCACAGGAACACAAACAACAAATGCAACCCCAACTCAAACTAAAAAATTAACTTGGTATTAAAATGAATGAGATATATCTAAAAAAATTATGGGACGCTCTTCAAGGAAATTTTGATGTTGGGACATATGAAGAATTTAAATCTCATATGGGAACACCAGAATTACGAAAAAAGTTTTATGACGTTATAACAGCTGAACATTTTGATATAGGTCCTTGGGGAGCGTTCGAAGCTCATTTAAGCGGTCAACTAATACCTGCATATGTTGGTACCGCAAAAGAATTTGTTGATCAAAAATCAACTAACTGGATGGTTTGTAAAGATGGTTTTCCTCCTAGTGGCATTCCATATGGATGTAAAAGTGACACTATAAGATTAATAAAACATATGTTAGGTTCAAGTAGTACAAATGATGGTGTTTACGGTAATGATTTTATCCAACAATTAGTAAATGATGGTTTTATAACTCCCGATAAAGGTGAGCAATACAAGAAAGACCATTCATTCAGAATAACTAAAGATTTATATAACCAAATAAGTCAAAGGCCAATGACTCACGATAAATTGGTCTTCAACCCATCTACTATTGCCGATGTTGATAGTGTAAATGAGTCAATAAAAATTAACACTAAAAAGGCTTTGAAATCTTACTTTAATTAAATTAAAAGATATTTATAATTAGAGTTTAAATGGTTTGGTCACCATTAAACGATAATACTTTAAAACGAAAAGGAGGTATTCCAAATCTCGACATTGAGGCGTAAGCCTCTTTGTTGTTTTATACCCTTTCAATAAAAAACCCCTACATTTCTGTAAGGGTTCCTGAGTGGCAAACAAAATTGATAAGATTTCAATTGTTGTGGAGATGATCGGAGTCGAACCGATGTCTTCCAAATTCAACAATAAGTGACTACACGTTTATTTAATTGGTTCTCAATTAACAAATAGAAGGTTCTTTTTTTTCCATCATTACCTACAACTGTGGGAAGATCACTTCAATCGGTAGACCCTCAAACGGTAGACCCTCAAACGGTACCTTGACACTCTAAGGTGGTATCACACCGTAAGGACTTCTGTTCCTAGGTTATATGTCCGTCGACCCGAGGTAGGGACCTAATTTAATTAGGCAGCTACTTTAGAAGTTGCAAGAACACCTGCAATTTCCATGTTGTTATAAACGTTTGCGTTTATCTTTTCAGTCCAGTTTTTAAAGAGTTATACTAGCTCTTACGTGCCACCTATCCCTGATATCTGAAATCAAATCCAAGGCATCCCCATATAAAAAACAAAGATATGGTTTATTTTGTAACTTTAGGCTTTTTAGCTACAGCTTTTTTTACTTTAGTTTCAACAGCAGCAACTTCATCTTTAACTTTTTGTTCAGTTGAAGCAACTTTAGATTTAACTTCTTTTATTTCATCTTTAACTGCTGATTCAAGTTGTTTTAATTCAACCGCTTTTTCGGCCATTGAACCACCACCTAACAAAGATTTAATTAAGTCAATAATTTTTTTCATATTTTCTATTTTTAATAAATATATACAAAAATTGCAAATTAATCAATTATGGTGGCCACAATTTCCCCATAAACCTCTGTTAAATCGATTATGATGGGTTTATTGATTGGTTCATACCTTTCATTACAGATTGAAGCATTAACAAATAAAGTTTCTTTAACATAAGCAGGTCCATATGCTCCGTGAATGTGACCGAATACGTTAATTTTTGGATTAATTTGTTCTATACGATACCTTAATAATTCACAACCTACGTTTTCATTACCTCTCCATTGAGCAACAAAATCTCTAATTCCATTTGGTGGTCCGTGGGTTATTAATATATCGGTATCATCAGGAATTGCTTTCCATTTAGATTCCAATGCGGGACCTAATCTATCTAAATTAAAAGCCCAATCGTAAAATCTTGGTTGCCAAGGACTTCCGTAAATTTTAATCGGTCTACTGAATTGAGGATCATTGATGATTAATTCACTATCGTGTAAATACGTTACATTACTCTGACTTAAATTTTCTTCATTCAATAAATGATGAAGCCAAGGAGCTTCGTTGTTATGTCTTACCCCATTATAATATTCAAAACCAAAATCGTGATTTCCTGCAATGAATATTTTGTGGTCAAAACCATCTATATTTTGAAACCAATAAACAAAATCTTCAATTTCTTTTTCTTTTCCTTTATTGGTACAATCACCAGCGTGAAGGAGCATATCACCCTGAGGTAATGGATTGGTCATTTTTTTATGTAGACCATGTGTGTCAGATATACAAACAATTCTCATAATTCAAATATACAAAAAAATTTGAAATAAAAAAAACCCCGAACAAACGGGGTTATGTTCCATTATCGAAATTTAGAAACTTATGGATTATTAACATTTTGAATTGTAGGTTGTGAAGGTAATACAGGAGCATTAACTGTTGGTTCCGGTAAATTCACATTAGTCTTTACTAAATCAGCACTTAAATCGCTTTTTGCTCTGTTACCGCCACTAATTCCCATTATTTTATCGAATATTTCTTGTGTAACACCTGCTTCTCTTGTGTATTCAGGTGCCGCTTTTTTAACTGCAGCTTCGGTGGCAGTCCAAAAATTACCAGTAGGTTTAACTCCTAATCTTTCTTGCATCATTTTGATATTTTCACCTTTTTGTTGGAATTTCAACGGCATTTTTTCATTAGGAATGAAATTCGTTTTAGCAACACCGCTACTTGCTTGTTTCTTAGCTAATTCTGATCCAGGACAAGCTTTTGCAGCAATAGCAAGTTCATTTGCTGTAGGTTTATATGTTTGAACATATGAAACCCAATCAAGATTATTGAATGAACTAGCGGGTTGAATTATTTTTCCTCCTTTAACTGAACAGTACATTGTATTAATATTTCCCTGTCTTGTTGGATTTGTAGTAGATGGGGTTGGATTAGTATTTGGAGCACTTCCACCTGAAATACTAAATTTACCTGTGAAAACATCACGAACATTAGCCGCCATACCTTCAACAGTATTTTCAATACCATTGTTTACTTTGAAACCAAGTTTAGTTAAATGGTCAGCAACTATTTTTACATATTGTACATCATTTCTTCCGAAACCAGAATTGATACAATCTACTATACTTTTTTGTTCTGTTTTAGTTAAAAATGAATTTATATTCCAATATTGTGCTGCACTTGTAATTTTATTAATAGCATCTGCTAATTCTTTTTCGTTTGAATGATATGAATGGAAAGAAATTTCACTAGCAAGTTTTTCCTCGGGACTATTACCTTGGAAAACTTGTTCCTGTATATTTTTTTTATTTTCGGTCAATGTTTTACCCATTTGGTAACTCATCATTAACTTGACTCTCTCCAATATAATTTTATTATTTCCCATTTGATATATTTTACTATATAAATATAACAAAAAAAGGTTAAGAAATAAATCTTAACCCTTGAGGTCTGTACGGTTCAAATAAATTTTAACCGAGTCCACCACTTAGTTTTAAAAAACTAAGAAAAAATAAGTTTAAATAAAACTCTGAGAATACAAGTTTTAACGAAACTCTTTCGAGGGATTATTTTGTTCCCACTCTTTTCCACTAACTTTTGGTTAGTAAGTTTCAATGACGGTCAATTAGATTAACCAATCCTGAAGTTATTAGATACTCTTTTAATACTTATTACTCATCAAAGATGCCTCCCTGATTCAACCTTGCGGGTTTAGAGAACTTTCTCAAAAATCATATTGGGCTTGAGACCCTTTATGGCAATGAACAGCTCATTACTATGTAGTCATCTATCTCCAATAACTGGTGAACACTTGCTCTTGTTTTATATGATTGTTAAACCAAAATTAACAAATTGAGTTTGGTTTGCAGATGAGGAAAGTAGTGGTTCACCGACCAGCCAAGCCACCTTTTGAGCGACTCGATACTAAACTACTCTCTGATGTCTCCCGACATCCATATTTTTGGTTTCCTTCGAGATTAAACCCTTGGTAGGATTTAGTCAAGGACAATAGCAGCACCACCTGTTCTTTGCCATACCTTCCGTATTGCTACGCTACGGTTTTAAGACCACCATTATATTGAACCACGCAATAATAAAGTTGGATGACTTTATTTCTTACAATAGTTCTACGAGTTATTCTTATTGATGTTCCCACCTCAACCAGACAACCTGCATTGCCCAGTCATCGAACCCTTTCGCTACGGAGTTACCCTCACTACTTCAGGTCCAACGATATCTCGCTTGTCTACTCGAGCTCCATTGCTGAAGCCGCAAATCGATTAAACCAAACCGATTCACTTTATCCCACTTTCGTGGTTTATTTTATTGACTATAGACCGCCAATATTTTTAATTCAAAGAACTATTCAATTAAATAAGAACAATCTTTACCCTCTAAGCTACGGACAGATGGGATTTATATTCCGTCGATTGTTCCTTTCTTTTACAAAGATACATAAACATTTTCAAAAAGAAAAATAATTTTGAAACTTTTTTTAAAAATTTTTTTATATTAATTTTAATTGCTCTTTTTTTTGTGTTTTTGTTAATTGATTTAACTCATTTTCAAGTTCTTTCATTCTTTCAATTTTATAATTTTCGTCGGTTTTAAATCTAAATTTACTAAACCATACATGTTCGTAATTTAGGGTTTCGTGATCGATATGATTTGGATTTTTAGCCCAAAATAAACCACATCCGACTTTTGTTAAATCTATCTCAGGATAGGAAACATATATAAAATTTTCTAATGATTCTACCTTCAAATTTAATTTTCTTGCGCTATATCCCATAATTCCTTGGTCCGCTAATAACCACAACCACTCGGGTATTTTTTCATAATTTCTTTTGATGATACTCAAATGTTTATTCAGATAATCCTCACAAAGTTCATTATTATTTATATATAAAAATGAAGTATTTGGCATTAACATGTTTTGTGCAAAATCTTCAATTCCACCGATGCTATCAATTTGTTGGTTTGAAACAAAAAATTCACCTCTTTGTATTTCCCAATGAGTATGAACTAAATCATAATCATATATCCAATTGGGTAATTCGTCCCTTATTATTAAATCATTATCTAAAAATATGAATGGTTCTTTTTGTTTTCCTATAACAATTGATTTTCCAGTAGTCCAAAATTTACCTGCTTTTATATCATTATTTTCATTATCAAAAGTGTTAAGTGTATCAACATCAATTTCATCCCACAAATCTAACAAATTTAATTTTTTGTAAAATTCAAAACCAATTGTATCAGTATAAAGTTTAGTATGTCCTATATGTTTTTTTGCACGTAGAACGGCTACTTTTTGAATCAATAATTCATAATCAACAATATTATAATTAGTTTCATCAATGTCAGACATTTTAATTTTATTATAACCTTCAGCATCATTTTTATGAAAAAAAGGTTTTGTCCAATTTACAAAAATTGCTTTCATTAATTATGAATTAGATATATGTCTTTTTTAATTAACTTATTAATTATATTGTGTAAATTGATTTGAGATTGTTTTTTTATGTTGATTAAGTTAAAAATATTATCCTCAGATCTACCAAAAATAACAGTTGGTTCGTAGTTTAAAATATAATGTTCTAAATCGCAATTAACATAATTAAAAATTGAAAATTCTTCGACTAATGTAACAATGTTTAATTTATTTGAAATTTCAATAAGTTTATTTGGAATTTTTTTATTCGAACAATAGATGAAACCAGCATTTGGTAAAACGATTTCATTATCTAATCTCCATCCATATTTTTGCATTTCGATTATTTGATTATTTACCCAAACTCGATCGTGTTCAAACTCAATTTTGTCTTTTAAATCTAAAAATTCTATCGGATAGGCATATGTTGGAACCAAAAATTCTTTATCTTCTAAGTAAGAATAAAATGTATCATCAAATTCTCTTATAATTTCAACATCCCAATCAAGAAATATAAATTTTTCATATGATTGTGCAGCTAATCTCAAACACTCCAATTTATGATAGAATTTTCTTATGTTATCATTAACAACATCAGATTTTTCTGACACCAATACACAATCAAAACCTTTGGAAAGTAAATATTTGTATTTATCTATCCCCCAAACATAAACAATCTCATTTAATGGAGGAGTGTTATAGAATTCATCGTATTGTCCCCATACGGCTCTAATAAATTTTATTTCTTTTTTTAAAACCATATGGAAATACAATGATTATTCAACTATTTTTTGGATTTTTTCTCTTTTTTTGGCGTTTCCTCTACTTTTTTTGGTGGATTTTGTTCTTCTTTCTCTTCTTTAACCATTTTTTGTAGACTTTCTCTCCATTCTGATTTAGGTATGAATTTCCAATATCCTGAATCTACTTTTTGACTTGCTTCAGCATCTGAAAGTCTTCTTATTTCACCAATTTCGGTGTTTTTTGTTGCTTTGATTGATTTAATACACTTCATAGTTTACCTCCATGTTTTATTTAATCAAATATACATTATTTATCCTAAAAAACAAATATTTATATAAATGAATTTAGATAAAATTATTATTGAACATTTAGAGGCTCTTAAAACACCTATAGAACCTATAAATGAGTGTACAGTTGCAGGTGTTAGACTTGATGATGGTATTGTTTTAGCAAAAAATAGAGATCGAGGGTATACCGCTGAAGTCGAAATAGTTCACGAGTTAATAGAAAACGTTGAAATAGTATATTGGCACGATGTTGATACTGATTGGTCTGAAGGAATGAATGAATTTGGTATTGGGATGGTTAATTCATCATTAATGGTAGGAGATGATGAAAAAGAAGGGGATAAAGTTGAAAAGAAAAGAGAAGAAAAAATGAAAAATCCTAATTCTGATGACAAAAAGAAATCTCCTAAACACGCAAGTGATGGTGCAAAAATTAGACAAGTTTTAACTCAAAAAAATATTAGAGATGCCGTTAAGGTATTAATTTCGACAAAAGGAGATGGAAGTGCAGATGTTAAGGGAGTTACTGGTGAATCAATAATTAGTGATGGCAAAGAAATTTATATTATCGAACATACAAGTATTGATGTGCCGGTAGTTAAAAAACTAAAAAACGACAGAAAATTAGCTGTTAGAACAAATCACGGCATTTTTCACAAAGATGTTGGTTATCAACACGGAATTAAAAAAGATTCTACTCATAGTAGAATGGAAGTAGCTAAAGAACATTTGAAAGATGCAAAAACAGATCAAGATGTTTTAGATATTTTGAAAAAACAATGGACAAAAAATACGTTTTTGAATCCATACAGAAAAACTAACAAATTCCATATGCAAACCACAGGTCAAATTATGATGAATTTGGATAAAAGAGAAGTCACAATTCGTATGGATAAAATCCACGGCGAATTAACAGGAACGGAAAACCTCTTACCAAAAGGGTATGAACCAAAAATCAAAGTTAAAATAGAAAATTAAATATTTTCCTCTCTAAATATTTTTTCTATTTTTTTAGGTAAAGTTTTATAGTTCATATTGAATTTATTAGACATAGCAGCTTTTATAGCTTCATTTTTATACGGACTATTGTTTGGTTTAGACCATCTTCTGGTGATTCTCATCCAATTATAAAAATTAACATATGCATTAGCTTTTCTAATATAATTGTCAATGTTAACTTTTAATCCAAAAGTTTGAATTACTTTAACTGATCTTTTCTCATTATCTAATTCCAAATCTCGTGCAACAGCTATGTGTTTATCAATATTTCTACAATTTTTACCATCCAACCAACTCCATACTTTTTCCAAAGAAACTACCGCATCTTTCCATAATTGTATTTGTTCAACCCATTGAGTCAAGTGAGAATATTCGTGTGCAAGAATTTCAATCCAATCAGGGCGGTTCATTGCTACAACTAATTCAGGTTTTTCTTCATCGAACCATCCTGAACATCTAACTGATTCTCCACTCATTTTAACAAATGTAACATTTCTCAATGAACATTTCACTCCATAAATTCTACAAATTTTCTTGACGTGGTTGATGAACGCTTGTTCTTGTTTTGTGTATTTCATATTTTTTAATTTCTTCTTCTAAAAACTCCATAGCATCATTATCACCTATTAAAAAATCATAACATTTATAGTGCTTATGGAAAGCATTTGGTCCGACCTTTTCTAAATGGTCTTTCAAATCTTCTAACTTAGGTAAATGGGTATGTGTTCCTGACATAATATAATATAACAAAAAAAAGTGAAAATAAAAAATTTCAATAAAAAAACCCCAATTAAGGGGTTTAAATTAATTTTTTTTATAATTCGTAATTGATTATGCGTAACTTTCGTTAGTATCTTCAATTTCTGAATTAACTTGAGAATGAACGATAGAATCTGAATGGTCATATATTTTTATATGTCCATTGTGCCTTCTTGTTGCTTTCAAAGCTTCTTCGAAAGACTCATACAATTCTTCAATTCTATGCATCATACCATTCTCCCATTTTGTAATTCTTAATTTGTGACGGCTCATGTTTTTAATTTTTTATTTAAATATATCCAACCAAATTTTTTTGGTTTTATTAGTGTATTTCTTCAATTTAAATTGATTTGACAGAACATTATCTGTTGGGTCTTTATAAATTGTTAAAAGTTTATTATAAATATCATCGCTACTAGTTGGATCAGCACATTCAGAGGATTTCATCCAAGGTATTTCTACCGACCCTATTAAAGGAACACCAACACTGATTAAATCTGCACCGACAATATTGAATGTCTCTGAAAATGAACATTGTAAGCCAATATCCATTGCTTCACATAATTCCAAAAATTCTTCTCTCGGTCTCCAATTATCATTAATCAATTGATGGTCTTTATCGAACAAATGTCCAAACATACCTTTCAAATTGTTAAGTACAGGTTCACCTTTCATTTCAATCCTTCCCGAATTGATGTGGAATCTTAATTTTTTACCTATGCTATCAGCAAATCTTATTGATGCTATTGCTTGAATCATATGATTCTTTAAGGGTCTTACCGCACCAAAACAACCTATATCAATTGTGTCTTTGTTAAAATTATGTTCCTTAGTTTTATAATTCTGAGGGTAATAATTAGGCATATAGAATACCTTCTCATTTAATTTTTCATTATCCCAACCTTTACTTATTTTTAAAAATGTTTGAACATCAAGTAAAGCCCTCGGTGCATTGATACCAATGTATAAATTTGGGAAATCAACATAATCACCAATCCAATCGAATGCGTTTCCTTCACCTGCTAAAAAGGGTGTTTCACTGTGTAATCTTATAATCCATTTTACTTTAGGATGTAATTTACATAAAATAGTAAACTTACTTGGAACTACCCATAATGCTTCAATAATAACGTGTGTTGGCCTATGTTTAGTTACCTCTCTGTCAATACAATTGTTATCAATTGCAACAAAAAGATTGGACTCTATACCTGAATCAATCAACATTTGATTCATAAAATTAGCTGAGTTGTATAAACCTGTGCTCATACCAATGTGTGAGTGTGTTGCAGCATTATAATCTGGACGCCTTTTGAGGATAAATAGAACCTTATTGTTTGACATGATTTGTGTTTGGAATTATATTGTTAATTATACACAATAATTAACAATATATCAAATAAAACCGATAATTTTTATAAATTTAACATTACAAAAAATTAATCAACTCAATAAGTGATGGAAATTATGTTCAACATTCGGTTTACTATTGAGTTCTTTCAATTCATTAATGAAAGAATCAAAAAAAGTGAAAATAAAAAATTTTATAATTGTAACGTTGAAAATACATCCATAAAATTTTGTGGTTTAAAATTTAGATGACTTGATAATAAATCGAAGTTCACGCAATAATTTCTTGGGTCAGATTCGTTCATTAAAGTGTATTGAAAATCTTTGAATGATTTTAACATATTAATTATTTCAAATTTACTTACATTTAATTCGTTACTACCAATATTCAATATTTGTTCTTTGAAATCGATATTGATTAAAGCACTCAAAATAAGAACACAATCATTAACGTGTAAGTGAGGCCTTTTGGTATTAGGGTCATATATATTTAATATTTTATCATTCTTAATTTCATCAACAAACATATTGATTAATGTATCACCTCTGTATGGGTTTGACATACCATATAATGTTGAAAGTCTTAATATTTTAAATTTACTATTCCCCTTTTCCAACAATATGTTTTCACATATTATCTTCATTTTGGAATAAAGTGAAGTGATTTTTATTGGTGATTTTTCATTTACAATATCTTCAGTACTACCATAAACACTACAACTACTAATGAAAAATATCTTTGGAATTGGTATGTTTTTAGAATAATCAAAAGAATTGATAAATTTCCTAAAATATTCAATTTCAATTTCGACTTGTTTTTCTGTAGTTAATTCATCAAGTCTTGATTGAGCTAAATAAAAAATTATATCAAAAGAAAGAGCGTGAAAATCTGATCTTTGTATAATTGCACCGACGTCACCAATTATCTTTTTACAATTAATTAAATCCTCTGTATTGTATTTGAATTTATCAAAAACAACAACATTGTGACCATTTGAAATTAAATTGTTAGATAATGGTACACCCAAATATCCTCCCCCACCAATTAATAATATATTCATTTAAATACGTCCATTTTAGTTAAATCAGGATAATCATTTATAGTCCATTGTTTAGGTATTTTTTTGATTGCATCGGGTAATTTCATTAAACCAAATGCAGCATTTTCAGGTGTCATATAATAATGGTAACCTAATGTGTCAATATTTTGTTCTCTCCACGGTATCTCAGGTAATCTACCATCATAAGACATTTTTTTTAATTGACGAGCAGCATTCTCATCGTCAGTCAATATCATACCACCTCTACCCAAAGATAAATGTTTTTGAAACTGAAAACTCAAACACATAAAAGTTCCAGTTATATAACTATTTGGTCTCCATAAAACAGCGGCATCTATTATGTTCGGATAGATTGAATAATGATCAACCCAATCATCATCTCTCCAATATAGTTTTATATTTAATTTTTTTGACAACATTGGAATTGAAACATATGTTCTTTTCGGTACGTGAATTGTTAATGCATCACAATAACGTAGTGAAAGTTCCAATGCGTGTGTGCAGCTATCAGTTGCAACTGCAAATGGGGCTCCATAAAATTTAGCAATTTCTTTTTCAAAATTACTTACAGATTCAAAACTCATATTTTATTACATTCAATATTCAAACTAATTAATGTGCCGTTTTCTTTATCCATATGTGGAAGATACGATTGAGAAAAATCATCAAATTTTCCGTGTTCAACTTTTTCCCAATTCCAAAATCTCATATCTTTGAAACCATTATTTTTCAGTAAAAAAAATAAAGATTCATAATCGTAAGCGGTCTTGTGATAAATGGTATTTCTAATCATTTTCATTTTACCGTAAATTGGTCCTAAGAAATTTTCTATAGGATAATCTTTTCTTAGATATAAAAACATCATTTTTCTAAAATCAGGTACGGCCAATCTCAAAGTACCATTTATTTTTAAAGTACGTCTCCATTCTTTTAGAATTTCAATAACTTCATCTCTATCAAAATATTCTAAAACGTGGGAAGCATATATTATGTCTACACTATTATCTCCAAATGGTAATTTAGAAACATCGTGGGAATATAAATGAGGAAAATCACCACCATCAATATGAATCCATTCAGGACCAAAATCTCTTTTTCCACAACCTAAATGTAATTTCACTATATTATTATTTTTATATTTTTTTTATAGAAATTAAAATCACAAGATTGATCCCAATCGTTGTTCATATATTTTTGTTCTATTTTTTCCCATTCATCTGTTACTAAAACTGATGGTTGATTTCTATATCTTTTAGCAAATTCACTCCAAGTTGATATATTTGATTGGATAAGAAATTTGCAAAAGGATAATGAAAATAAATCTACAACATCGTCTAACACTTTTATTGATTCAATGTTTAAACCTGAATAATTTAAATAATACAAAATATTGGATATAAAGTCTTCTTTTGTGATTATATTTTTACCATATTTTTCTTTGTAATATAAAATGAAAGTATATGGTAAATCCGTACTAATAAAAAATTTTTGGTGTGGATTAATTTTCAGCATATTATCAATTATTTTGAAATAATAATCATCAGGTATAAATTTATAACCAATGTCGTAATCTTTAACTAAATTTCTGAGATTAATATATTTTTCTTGTAAATCTTTCGGTAACGTATTCACATCATCATTTGTGTAAAATACACCTACGTTCCTTCTTATGTGAATCCCAACAACATTTTTCATTTTAGTTTTTATGAAATCCTCGATATATGGATTAGCTAATCTAACTAAACTTATTGGACTGAAAGTGTTGTCATTATAAAATGTTGAGAGAGATTTGTAACCAAAATTTGAATACCAATGGTCTCCATTTAAATCGAAAAAATTGGTATTGAACATGTCGTTAATCATATCAATATCAATTTCTGAACCTATATTATTTTTTGTGTATGGGAAAATTGAAGTGTTAGGGAGATAAATCAAATTATATTCACGCCAATGATAATCATCTAAAATGATTTGAAATTTGAAATTGTTTTTTTTGTTTAGTTCATATGCTATTTCCCAATGTAATAATCTATTACATAAACTTGTATCAGTATCAATCCAAGTTGATGGATTTAACCATCTGAGAGTTTTTTCATACTTCATTGAACAAATATAACAAAAAATTTACACTCTAACAAGTGCATTTGCTGCATATGTCATCATAGCACCTAAATGTTTGTATCTAACTTTATAACCCATACCTTCAACTAAACCTACCGCTTGCCTTAAAACAGAGTTTGATTTATATTTTGGATCAGGATTTAAGTCAATATCAATCCATTGTGGTTTTGGTAAACCATTTTCTTTTAGAAATTCAGCAACTTCAAGGGATCTCCACACCTCATTTAATAATCTACTTGGTGTGTTTCTTTCCATTGCCACAGTCTCACGTGTACACAATACGTGAGCACCTTTACCTTTTGTGTAAAGAGCAATAACTACACCATAGATAGTTTTTTTATTACCATAACATTGTGAATCTGAACCAATAAGGATTTCCACATCCTCTCTTGTTGCGATGTACTCTTTGATGTAATCAATTACATCAGGAATTGGGGTTCCGTGAAGAGTTCTAAAATTTTTCATTCTTTTCGTTTTACATAAGTATTTGTTTATGAAGCGGAGAGTAGTGGTAACGATCCACTTTGGGTTTTACCCCAGCCTCGGTTTAGCAAACCGGCCTCTTACCTTTCGAGCAACTCTCCATTGTTGTCCCTCAGGGATTCGAACCCCAACTAGATGGACCAAAACCATCTGTACTACCGTTATACTAAAGGACAATAATCTCAAGCATTCTACTTCCCGCAGCACGAAATTGTATCTAACTTAGCCCAACGTTAGCGGTATGGGTACTTGAGTTGGAGCGAAAAACCAGGAACGATCTGGCAACCCTCAGTTTGGAAAACTGATGCTCTACCAATTGAGCTATTTTCGCATTTGGTGACTGAAAAAAACCTATTCTTCTTGTGGTCTTGTCACCGGAGACCCGTGAGCTCAATAACAGACTCGAACTGTTGTCTAATGATTACAAATCACTTGTTCTACCAACTGAACTAATCGAGCAATTATTGGAACTTTAGAAGGTATTCCAACTGATGGTTTAATACTTTACCACACCACGATTCGCGAGCTGTAAGACCCCAATCATTGATACTCTTCTTACGCTTACACTTCAAGTATCTAGTGAGCGAAAAACCAGGCTCGAACTGGCCACCTTCTACTTGGCAAGCAGACGCTCTACCTAATGAGCTATTTTCGCAAATGTTGAGTGAGACTAACTCAACGTCATTTATTTGTACATAATAAACATTTAAGTCTTTTTGTAGAAGATATTGGATTCGAACCAATGATCTCTTGTGTGTAAAACAAGCGCTTTAAAACCAGCTAAGCGAATCTTCTATGTTATATTTGTCGTTTTTTATTTTTTTAATGTCATCTTTTTTTATGATAATTAAATTTTTTACAACTTTCCATTTACATCTATCACGTTCTCTTTCAAAACCTTTCACCTCAATATATCTATCAAACTCCGTTAAATAAAAATCGGGGAAATAAAGATGTATTGAATTTTCCCATTCATATTCAAATGGTTTTAATTTATTTGTCCATTTGATATTATTTTTATCTAACCATTTCGCCACTTCTAGTTCCCATGTTCCTTTTAATTTGAAACCTTTATACTCTATTATTGGTGTTCTTCCACTAACATTAGATGCGGTATAACTTTCAGGATTATTAAGAACAGCATTTTTCATTGCTTCTCTATGTTTTTTTCTTTGTTCTTCGTTTAATTTATTTCCTTTATTATTTTTACTTAATTTTTTTCTTGTTTCATCACTAATAAAAATTTTTCTACCTTCTAACTTGGCTTTAGTATATTGATTTTTATTTTCTTTTTTTATTAAACCATTTTTTAATTTTTCATTATAAATTATAAAATTAGATTTAATGTTTTGACAATTAGGATTTAATTTACATAATCTTTCATGATTTCTTAAACTATTTCCATTTTTACACTCTTTATTACAAAATTTACATTCCATTTAAAATATGTTTATATTATATAAATATAAGAAAAAATGGAGTTATTTGTTCTAACCTATTATTTTTTTGTGGGTGAGTTCGGATTCGAACCGAAGACCTAAAGTTTATGAGACTTTTGCTCTAAAACCAGCTGAGCTACACACCCGAAATATTTTGTTGGGGTGGACGGACTCGAACCGCCGAACTCGAAAGAACAGATTTACAGTCTGCCGTCATTGCCACTAGACTACACCCCAATTTTGTACTTCCTTTTGGATTTGTTGTTTAGTACTAACCACTCCACCGTGACCAAGGAGAGACTCGAACTCTCACGCATTTCTGCACCAGATCCTAAGTCTGGCGTGGCTGCCATTACACCACTCGGCCATTTAGTCTTTTCCTTACCTCTTAATAACCACATTGCCATTCCGGTGTTACTGCCGGACGCTTACCATTTGTTCAAACGGAAGTGATTATCACGTTGCGCTGATTCAGAATTACGATATCTGGACCCCGAAATTAATAGTTTCGTGCTCTGCCTCTGAGCTAAATCAGCATTTGTCGAGTAAGCAGGATTCGAACCTACGGCATCTTGGTCCCAAACCAAGCATTCTACCGGACTGAATTATTACTCGATGGTCGGCTCCGATTTTTTATACAGAACGTTGCCGAAGTAAACTGTTTTGTGATCCCGACAAGGGTCGAACTTGTAACCTACAGTTTAGAAAACTGTCGCTCTAACCATTGAGCTACGGGACCATTGTGATCCTGGTTGGATTTGAACCAACACGAACATTACTGTTCAATAGATTTTAAGTCTATCGCGTGCTACTAATTTCGCCACCAAGGTATTTGTTTCCCAATATGTCAAAGATCAATACTAATATAAAAAATAAAAGTCACTAAAACAAAAAACCCGAACATTTTTTAGAAGTTCGGGTTGTAATATCTTAAGTTAAATTTATCTTAGATTAGTGTGTCCGAACTTAAAGTGCATGTAGGTTGCACAAGATAGCCATTACCATTATTTAATGGTCTACTCGTAATCCCCAATATGTTATTTAAGTTCTTCATCGTTTATATAATTATATGCAAATATACAAAAAGTATAAATAGGAAACAAATATTTTATTAATTATTTTTTTACCAACGTCTAGGCGGCGGTGAAAATCTCGGTTGTTGATATCTATGAACGTGATACATTCTACTCCAAGGATGGTAATGAGAATATGCTCTTCGTTCCATATAACAACCTGATAAAGTTGTTATTAACAATACAAAAAATAATATCTTTTTCATATCAATAAATATTGAACCCCAAAAGTCATCGTGATTAAAAAAAAGTATTCGGTGCGGGAATCGAACCCGCGACTGGTCTTAGAAAGAGACCCGTGATAACCCCTTCACTAACCGAACTTTTCGGGACGAGTTAGGTTTCCTCATATGTCCCTACTTAATAGTTGTGTTTAGAGGGAAGTCCAAAACACGGTATTCACCAAAAGGGACTTTACTTTCGATTATCGCTGAAACTTTTAACTACGCTCAATTTATCTTTTAATTTGTTTCGTTTAACGTCCAAACAAATGTCCCAGTTGAGCGGGACAAAAAAGACGACCTGCAATCAAGATAGGATTTGAACCTACAAACCGTTTTCGTGTTCTTCCATTCCACTCAACGACATACCTATGTGATCCTGCGGGAAGAAATCGTCCATCTTGCGATGCCTACATAGGTGTGTATACCACTACACTTCTTGATTATGTTAATCACTCAAATGGGTATTTGTTATAGTATCACAATTGTTGCACTATACTCTGGTTAATTACTCCGTCTGTACCCAACAGCTTTATGTTGGCTTATAATTGGCTACTTTACTATAACTCACATTTTTATTTGTGATTAAAAATCCTCGTCTTTCCGAGGTGCCACTTAGTATTTTAGATTTCTCCTTGGGCTAAGACCCGTGCGGAAGAGTGACGTGTCGATCGCCATACCTTGCAGTACTCACAGTTTTCAAGACTGGATTCAGGGCCGCCTGAAGTACTCTTCCATGTTCCCGTTTTTTCCTCACATTTAGCCCAATCAACAGTGAGACATTGATTGGATTTTGATCATAGAAGTCTACAAGGTTTCCCCATTAAGCCGTTACCACGGGCAAACTAAATCAGCGGTCCGTAGGGGTTACGCTCCCCTCATACTGATGTGACAAACCAGCGTTATACTAATTAACTAACAGACCGTGTTTGATCCTAACTCACCTTAAATTGCACCTCCTAGTCACTGCTTTGGTTGACAAAGTCCTCGTTGAGTTAGTCTCAAAAAAATTACAGGTTTTTCGCACCATCTATGTACATCATAACCAACATATCCCTATGTCGGTGGTTACATTTTCGCATTGGGTTAATTACTCCCGACTTATAGTAACTCTACCCTCACCATCCTACATCGCGATTCGGACGGGTCTTTTGGGATTTATAGACAGTGGGGTTACACCACCGTCATCACCTGTTGAGCTCAATAACAGACTCGAACTGTTGTCTAATGATTACAAATCACTTGTTCTACCAACTGAACTAACCGAGCTTCTTTTAACAAAGATAATAAATAAAATTTAATATTCCAAATTTTTTTTAAAATATTGTTTTTTTATAGTCTTTTCCCAAAAAACGATTAAGATTATATGATGAATTATGTGAAATATTATATTGATAAACCCACTCATCAATATGATATTCGCTTTTCAAATGTTTTTGTACTTTAAACATATGTCCACCGTCATCACCAATCATTCTTTCTGTGTCAATTGGAATTTTACTCATTATTTCCTTTTTTATTACCATTCTATAATTTGGATTCGAAACACATTTAATTTTCTCATCATCTTTTATCCATCCCGTCCTTTTATATTTTATACTAAAGTCCGTCTCCCATGTTTCGGTTTCACTTACATTAAGAATTTTATACGTTATACAATCAACATTTTTATTAATTCCGTTCATTATCAATTCTATTCCATTTTCACAAATCCAATCATCATCATCCCAATAAACAATATATTTTCCTTTTGAATTTTGAGATAATATATTCCTTTTTTCACCAATGCTCAACTCTCTATTATCTGATAAAACCAAAATTTCAATTTGTTCCTTGTAAGGTTCACATTGTTTTTTTAATTCATTATAAATCCTATTAAACGATTCATTTCTTTCTACAATCGTTGCAGTTAGTATTGATAATGAAATTTCATTTTTCATAATTTTAAATAGTTGCGGGTGCAGGATTCGAACCTGACGTGCTATATTACTAGCGTCGGCTTATGAGACCGCTGAGTTTGACCTCTACTCTAACCCGCAATATGGGTGTAATGTCGGTAACGATCCGACTTCCCGAGCTCCACAAACTCGTGCTTCACCTTAAAGCTTAAAACACCATTTTACCAATTTTTAATTCTTTCCAAAAGTTCATCAATTGTTATTGTTGAATTTGTTTTTTTTAAATTATTATCCTTATGTATCATCAATTTACAATTTGCGGGATGTTTCATTATATCAGGCGATATTTTTAATTTAAATCCATCTTTTACTGAAAACATATGATCTCTACTAACACCATTCAAATTATTACCTCTATTTGAAGCTGAATACCACCCATATTTTTTTATTAAATCTAAATCAAATTTATTTGGATATTCATAAACATTAAAATCAAACTTAGATTCCACCCTATAATATTGATAGTATTCAATTTTACAAGATTCACAAATGTATTTGTATTTTTCTTTTACATCGTTTGAACAAATTTTACATTTTTTTATTGGTTTTTCTTTTTTTGGTTTATTGTTAAAAAAACCCATTAATGAATTTTTTATTTTTTGTTTTGTTTCGTCAGTTAATTTTCTATTTTTATTTGTGTGTTTTGCAGAACAGGAATTTGAACAAAATTTAGAATTAATATTTGAATAATTTTCAAATTCATTTCCACAATTAACACATTTTATTACATTTTTATATTTTATTTTTAATCCGAGTCTATTCATTTTTAATGATAGGGCCTTTTTAGTTACGCCAAGTTCTTTAATAATTTCATCTGGTCTTTTGTTTTTATTTATTAAACATTCTAATTTTTCTATTTTTATTTTATTCCATTTCATATTATATAAATATCACAAAATGAGAAAAATACCGTTCTTGAACCTAATGGAGACGATGGTGAGATTCGAACTCACAATGAAATAAAAATTTTCTGGTTTTGCAGACCAGTGCTTTCAACCATTCGGCCACATCGTCTAATTTACAACAATATCTTCCAACACAATATCTTCACCTTGTGTATGTCTATACACTTTATCGAAGAACTCACCTAATAATTTGTAATCCTCATCAATCATACTACAAAAATCAAATGCTGGTATCACATTATGAATTTTCCCCTGAACAACTTTATCAAATTTTGCGTCAGGTTTATATTCAAAAATTATATTTCCTCTAAAAATGTATTTCATAACTTTTATTTTGAGGTTTTATATAGATTCGAACTATAACTTCAGATTCCGTAGATCTGGGTGCTCACCATTACACCATAAAACCTATTTTACTTCCATTGAGTCTTTCTGTTGTGTTTCCACGTTCTGAATTCTCTCCAATTATGGTTTGGTAAATTTCCGTGATGAAAATTCCAACCATAATCCCAATCACCTTCGTATTTGTCAGGTGCCGTGATAATATTATACTCTTTGTTATGAGTAGTTGATTTGGCAACTTTACCATTTTTTCTTTTTGCTTTCATGTCATTAGGTTTACCTAATGCATATCAAATTGTTTTTTCATAGTTACTTATATTTTCTTATAATTTCAAATACTCTTTTTATGTCAGTTAATTCCATTTTCTGATCTGGTTTGATTGGGTAAAATGCAATAGTGAATCCGTGGTTACCGCAAAAGTAATCTTCTTTCTTTATTCTATTACCATTTACCTTTTCAAGATATATCCAAGGAACATTTCCTGACATTTCAATATCTATTCCAATCTTTTTCAATCTTGGTACCAATCGGTTTAACACATTATTTTCCATATTGTGAATATTTTACTTTACATATTATTAGCACGGGTGGAGGGAATCGAACCCCCAGTCTGTAGTTTTGGAGACTATTATGTTACCGTTACACCACACCCATATTTTTGTTCCCCCTGATGGATTCGAACCATCGACATTCACCGTATCAGGATGACGCTCTAACCAACTGAGCTACCTAAGAATATGTGGACACGTAGGGAATCGAACCCTTTCACTCTGATTGCAAATCAGGTGGTCTGCCATTGACATCCGGCCCATTTATATTTTTCCAAATCACATATTTTTTACCTCATTTGGCAAATTATAATGTTATTATATTTTACCAAAACTACTGTAAAACAAAAAACCCCGAGATTTTTGAAGTCTCAGGGTTTCTTAATATCGTAATTTAACTTTAGTTAAATCGTATTCCAATCTCCGAGACTATTGTGCATAGCGCGCTCATCCGCCCAAATTGAACAGATTGTAAACGACATTGTATGTTTTAATTGTTTCATCGAAGTTATTTTTAGTTTTGTTTTCTTTGTTTGAATGAAATGTGTACTAGTACAATCCCAATACGTCCATCTCATTTGTTTTACAAAGATACTAATAAGTATTTGAAAAAACAAGAAAATATCAAAATATTTATAAAAAAGTTTTTTTTATGTCACAATATGATAGTTTATATGAGAAGGGATACTATTTCGGTAATTTATCTGAATCAGATGTTAATATGGAAGAATTTATCGAAATATCCAATGCGGTTTATTCATTTGAAAAAGATAGATTGAAGTATTTTGATTATTTTAATGTTATTGATGATAAGATGCCACATAAAATTCCCTACTCAGAAAAACAAGATAGAATAAATTATTTGGAAAATAATCCTCAAGTTACCGCTTGTAATTCTTCACATAATTTACTTGTATCTAATGAAACAAAATATTGTATTGATTATTTTCAAGATGTTGTTTCAAAATTTTTTCATAAAATTCATTCAGACTACACTGAAGAAAAATTTAAGAATGGTGATATTAAAACGAATAGTGGCATCCAAATGTATGATAACGGATGTTACCAAAATGCACATACTGATGGACACGTAGGTGAATTTGTCATAATAATTTATTTTTCAGACCCATCAAATTATAATAATACTGGTAGATTAGAAATATTAAAAGATTCACACTCAAATGAAGAAATAATTGATTTTGTTGATCCTGTTTTAGGTAAATTTTCAATATTTGAGGTTGTTAAAAATAACGTAAGACATCGTGTACAAAAAGTTGATGGTGATTTTATTAGATTTTCTTTTTTAGCACAAATAAGAAAAAATTTTTAATTTCCCTTAAAATACGTTGTTCTCAATTTATTTGTATAGTTATCATATTGATAGTAATTCTTCTCAACAAAACTATTTCCTGTTCTCAAAAAGATTGTTTTATTATATAGTAAATTATTTGGTGTATTATATTGTGTAACTCCTGCGTCAATATAACCTATATCTTTTTTTCCATCATTATTGAAATCATAATATACTAATTTACCTCTCCAACTTGTTTTAGTTAAATTTGGATCGTTAATTATCCAAGAATTATCAATATTAAATGAACCATTTGATTGTTGAATATAAACAACAATATTCCAAGTTGAATAATTAACCGTATTCAAAGCTATTAAGTCTTTTAAACCATCTCCGTTTAAATCATCTACTATATAATCAATTTGAACAACATTAGTTGCGGAATAATAAGGTAAAGTGTCAACATTTTGGTCATTAAATCTTCCTTTACCTTGATTTAGTAATATTTTTTGTTGCACGTTATTTGTTTTGTCTTCACCGAAACAAATCACTAAATCATTTTTTCCGTCATTGTTTACGTCCATAATGCGACCTCCATAAGCTGCCCCTGCAGCTGCTGTAACCACCTCACCAAAACCATTATCGGGATGAAAGTTTTTTGTGTCAGAAGCAAAATCTGCAAATCCGTTATTTGTGAAATATGGATATGAGGGTATACCCCAAAATATGTATGTATGTGAATTACAAGTTACCAACAAATCTGGTATTCCATCTTCATTCAAATCACCAACATCACCACCTTCTATTGTGAAATGTAATAAATCAGGTTGGATTAAACCGTCTAATTTCGTCAAATCATATCCACCTTTACCGTCACTAATCACTAAAGTAATTGGTTCCAAAGGTGAATTTGAATCCCCTTCGTCGTGATGACCAAAAATAACTAAATCAACATAATTGTCACCATTTAAATAAACAGGTACAACTTTAATTGGTCCACCAATAAAATTAGTTTTATCGTTAATTAAATTTTGCTCTTTAAATGTCTTAGAAGCGGTGTCCCAAATTAAAAAAGATAGGTTTGATTGAATACCATTGTAAGCTGAACCTGCATTGAACACATCAATATAACCATCATTATTGAAATCACCTAAAGCTAATTGGGTGGTGAATGCTGATAAACAACTTAATCCATTATTCCCTTGAGTTATTCCTTTTTGGAATATATCAACCATAATATCAGGTAAAACTTGTGTATTTTGCCAATAACTGCTACCTAACTGACGAGCATTTGGTGCTACTTTGTAACCATAAAAAACAGTATCTACAGCAGTAGCTACTATAGCGGTATTTGTTGTAGTGGTACCGATATGGGTAAAATCATCGGTTTTTCTACAAGAAAACAAGGTTAAAACTAACACTGAAAAGACTAATTTTTGCATATTCTAGTTATTTGAAATGTAAAATTAGAATATTCTAATTAAACCACCAAAAAAAGTTTTTTAATTATTTAACGACCCGCAACCCCAACTGGTTATATTTATAAATGACAAAATAAATGTACCTCTTTTGGATATAATCTAATTTATGCCCCTCAGAGGCCACTCAACTCAATTTTATGGAAAAGATAATCGCACTAACGTCTAATTTGAAAGAAAAATTCGTCTATGGATTTTTGATTTTATTCGGAGCTTGGTTAATATTTGCTCTTGGTTTAATATTTTATACTGTATTTTTAGAAGCTACAGGTAATGAAACGGCTTTACAGAATATGGCTAACCAATTTGAATGGAAATTTGATGGTACATTCAAAAACGATCCAAATAACATTTGGTATAATGCAGACGAACAAATGTTTGTGGAAAGCGTAACAAATAAGGTTGTTATTGGAAAATTAGCGGGAAATAGAAATTTAGCTTTTGGAGTGAAAAACATCTTGGAAGAATTTTTACAAGAAAAGGGTTACAATCTTTCACCATCAGCCCCTAACAAACTTCAAGTCGAAATTATATTTTTAGATGTATTAACAACCAAAAAAAATATATCAGTTTTTCACAAAAACGATGAAGAAGTGGTTGTTCGTATGAAGGGTAATGTAATAAAAAATGGTAAAAAGGGTAAAGATATAATCGTAGAAGCTTCTTCAGATGAAATATCTATGTCAACTTTAGCTATTGATGAAGGTGGTAAATTCAATCAACAAAGTTTGAGTAATGCAATAAAGAAAGCGTGTGAATCGCTTGTTAAAGAAATAGAAAAACAAAAATAAAAATAAAAAAGACAAAAAATAAAATGAAAAAAATACTCTCCACCTTAGGGACAATAATATTGTCCTTAGCTACTGCATTTAGCTTAAATGCTCAAAGTATTTCAATTAATCAAGCCATTGTTCAACAACCACCATATCACGTTGGTGATACTTTAACAATGACATATACTGTAACTAATACAAGTACAAATCCTCGTTATTTTTGGTTAAGATATCAATATAATAACCAAGCTTTACAATTTGTTCCGAACAGCACAGTTTTCTCACAGGGTACGTCTTCTCAGACTTATTATACAAGTTGGAGTAACTATCAATTTAATTCAAATCCTAATTTTAATGTTGGTGATTTATATAATCAATATCATACAACACCTTGGAATTATGTTTCAAATAACAGTTGGAATGTGGGACAATTAACTGTTCAAAGAACAGATGCTGCCATAAATGGTGTGATTGCAACTCAAAAATTTATTTTATTAGACCAAAACAATTATAATAATATACATAAATTGGATATGTCGTATGGTATTGATGTTAATGGTAGTAATATAACAACAATCAACTCCAATGTTTTGGATTTAACAATACCTTCAAGTAATATTTTAGGTAATTCATCAGCTTACAAAATAATGATTGCGTTTCCTTTAGGCGACACAACAATTACACATTTGAATGCTCAGTTGATGAACCTTAACGCTGATGGTACAACAAATTGGAGTGTTCCTCCAATCGCTCAAACAAAATTCAATGCACAAGGTATTGCAACATTTACAGGTTTAAAAGTTGGACAAAAATTTGCCGCATATGTTACACCGTCGTTTCATTTATCTTATTTAGATAATATAGTAACAGTGTCAGACGCATATAAAGCTTTTTTAGGGGTTTCCGAAGTTGGACTTACAGGTACTTCGAATTATTTCACATATCCTACTTTACAAAAAATGATAGGTAATGTTTCAAAATCAGATACCACATTTGATAATAACGATGCTTATTATTTGTTCTCTTATGTGATGGGAATTGATATGTCATCAAAGACAAACATACCAACCTCTACCGCAAATACTATGAGTTTCTTTTCCGGTAAATATAAAAATTGGGCTGCGGGTTTAACAATGGATCATACATTCATAATTGACTCCGTTGCTCAAGTTGATACATTGGCGTATGCTTATGGTGGTGATTTGAATTTTTCACATTCAACAGACCCATCATTAATTCCTGGATCAGTTACAGGTTTATCAGTTAAGACACCATCAGTTGGTACAGGAACAATTGCAGCTTTCGATGTAACTCAAGGTTCTACACCAGGGGGACTTGCTTCTGTAAGTTATAATGATACTTTGAGTTTGTCATCAACAGTTGTCAATGGTAATGTAATATTAACAGGAACTTTAACGGCATCGAATTTAGCAGGTTTGGAAGTAATTTTACAATATGACAATTCTAAATTAACATTACAAAATGTGAATTTTGATGCAGGTAGTACAATAACAAATTTCTCAACTATCAATGGCAATAGATTAACATTTGGTTCAATCGATCAAATCAAAACAGCAAGAATCAAACCAGGCGTAGCATATACTTTAACGTTCACAACAAATACACCTTTGACAGACGCAACGGGTTTATTTTTTACTGTATTATCTGATGCTGTAGATGGAAACGGAAACAAAGTCAATCTAATAGTAGAATAATGAGAAAACTTTTAACAGTTTTATTCTTATTAATTTTTTCGATAACCTACTCCCAAAACGGAGTGGGTTATTTGAATTATACGATTTATAATGAAATATCCTACAATGGTGGATATGGTTCTTATGCTAATAGTTCTACAGATTTTAATAATATGTTTAACACAGCAAATGGTACCACAATTTATCATACAGGAATTGGAACAGCATCAGCAACGTTAAATTATAATGGAAGTTTTATGGCCACAGTCCCGAATGGTGGTTCATATTTTGGTATAAAAACAACAGGGTTTTTTATACCTAAAGAAACAGGAACTTATTATTTTAGTGTAGACGGTGATGATGGTGTAGATTTTTCAATCAATGGAACAGTTGTTACGTCATATTACGGACCGCACGGTTTTGGAGGTTATCATATTGGTTCTATAAATTTAGTTGCAGGTCAAGTTTACACTCTAATGGCAAGATTCCAACAAGTTGGAGGTGGATGGGGTATTTCTGTTGTATGGAAAAGACCTTCACAATCAACATATACTTTGCAGTCAGATGAATGTTATTCCGTTGTTGCAACGCCTACAAAAAAAGCGGTGATAAATTATAATTTCAACAATGCAATAACACCTTCAAATTTCTCAGCTAATGTTTACACAAATAATAGTAACACTTGGGCAATCAACTCAATGAATACTGCAACATCATTAGGTTCAAATGGTTCAGCTAATATTACCAATAGTTTAGACAGTACTAAAATTACTTCAGGTGAAAATATAACAGTAACTGCAGGTCAAGTAGAATGGAGTTATGTTAATATTTTTAATGGTGTTACAACACTTTATGTTGATATGAGACAATTTGGAAATGTTACACCAAGTAGCATTACAAATGTTTCTATATTAGACATATACAGCGGTCCTGTAACATTTACAAGTAACGACGGTACTTGGGCTCAATATATTGTCCCATCAACATTACCAATGGTTACGAATGGAACATCTTCATATAATTCGAATATAAGAAACGCAGGTTATAATAACTACGCATTTTCTTGTACAATAGCTTTCAATAATTTAATGGCATATAAACCACAAGCTGTCGAATTATCAACATCAAGTAATTTAACTACATTATATAATAGTATCGTTACAGTATCAGATGTCTATCTTGCTTTTCAAGAATATTCTAACCAAGGATTATTCGGAAATACTTTAGGCACCTATTTTACATCAGGTATTCAATATCTTAATGCAGATGTTAATTTAGATGGCCAATTTAATGAAGCGGACTGTTATTTATTATTAGCAAATTTGACAGGAAAGCAGTCTTTATTAACAACCGTTACTTTACCAAATATTATTAAAACAATTGATAAAAGTACATATGATGGAATAAATCATAATAATTGGCAGCTTTATAGTAATGCTTCAAGTTACATTTATCCAATCAATTTGAACGATACAAAAGTCACCGATACTTTTAACGTATCAGTTGCTTGGTTAGGTGACGTTAATATGTCGCATTCAATATCACAAACTGCAGGTGTTGCAACATTCAGTATTGATAACACTATTAAATCTTTTTCACTTGCGCCATCAAATCAAATTCAATCATCGATCATAACCCAATTGATTGGAGATAGTGTTTATGTAACAATAACTTTAAACCCACTACAACAACAAGTTGTCGGAGTACAGTATCAAATTAATTATGATAATAGTATTTTACAATATCAAAGAACACAATTCAATACTATTGGTAATTCAACAAATTTTGCAACTAACAAAACAAACTATATAGATTTGGGTTCGTTAATAACAGACGGCTCTTCAAATTTAAATAATACTACAGTATATAAATTAGTATTCACATCAAACATTAAACTTAATAATGTTTTGGGATTAATATCCATAACACCAATTGATGCTGTTAATCAATCAGGAACACAATTAAAAATAACAATAAATTAATGAAAATTATTAAAATTATAATATCTTGTTGTATTGTTTTTATATTATCCTGCAAAAAAACTGTAGTAACACCTACCGCTCCTGTCATTTCTGACATTTTCACACAATCACAAAATAGCGTATCTAATGCTGGTATTATATCGTTTAAATTAATAAATTTAGGCACATATACGTTGACAATGATGGATACATTAGGAACTAACGTCGTTACAAGAGAAAAATTTATTGGTAAATCAGGTGTTAACACTTTATCAATTTATACTAAATCAATTCCGTTTACATATTTATATTTGATATTGGCCGACTCAACCAATACACAAATAGGAAAAACTAAAATAATAATAAAATAAAAGACAAAAAATGAAAAAAATTATCACATTAATTTTAGGGTTAACATTCTTGGTGGGTTGTTCTAAACACGATATCGTTACTCCACAACAAGTAGTTCCTCAAGGTTTATCAATAAACAGTACAATTGGGGTTAAATTAGCCACAACATTTGTTACATCCGAAGTTTCAATGAACATTAAAACAAGTTCAGCACAAACTGTTACAATAAAAATTTTAGATATTACAAATAGAATTGTATCTAAATCAACCGCTAATGTGGCTGCAGGTGATAATATTTTAACCTTGTACACATCTGCTTTTCCATCTTCAGCATATAGAATCGCAGTTTACGATAGTTCAGGAAATCTATTAGCTATTACCGATTTTAATAAAATGTAAGATAATTATAATAAAAGAATTAATATGGCAAAAAGTAAATTAACCGAAGACCAAGCAATGGCCAAAAATGAGAAACATAACGACGGCACAATGAGTGGACTGAAAAAGACAATAATTGGTACAATTGGCACCGTAGCGGTAGCGGGCGGTACTTTTTTAACTTCCTATTTGAATGGACCTAAAAAGGACGATAAATCGGCTCCTACATCACAACCAACCATTAATGTTAACATTCCTGCTCAGCAACAAGCTGCAGGTAATAAAACTGTAATCATTAAAGAATCATCACCATCACAAAAAGACCTTAAAAAAGCTGACAATTCTGAAGCTCCTAAACCTAAAAAGAAAGAAGGTGATGAGTTTAAAGAAAAACCGGCACAATGGTAATAAACAAAAAAAAATAAAAACACAGATTATGACATTTAAAGAATGGTTAATTGACCTTTTCAAAGACGAAAGAGGAACAATTTCCGTAAAACCGGTAATCGCATTTGTGGGTGCTCTATTTTTATGTGGAACAATGTTAGCAAACAGTTTTTCCAGTAAAGATTTCGCACCATCTCCTGAATTGGTAAATGCGGTAATGGTAATTACAGCAATCGGTATGGGTGCAGATACTTTGGATAAATTTACAAAGAAAGGCGCTCCAGATCCTACTTCAACAACACCTCCCCCACCGCCACCAGCAGAACCTGCATCGGCAGAATAATATTAATTGGGGGGACATAGTTCCCCCTTTTTAAATTAAATCAAATGATTAAGATTATTATCAAAATTTGTTGTTTTTTGGGAATTCACGATTGGATAGATTGTGATGACTGTAAAATGACAAGTGATTACGCAATAATGGAAAAATGCATTAATTGTAATAAAATAAGAGAAGGACAATGAAAAAAGTAAAATTTATAATTTTAACGATAATTATGTTTTTTTTAGTGTTTGAAGGTAGTTCACAAACTATCGGAAAAACATCTACAGAACAATATAAAGCATCGTTTGAAACAAAAACAGATATATCTCAATATATGGATTATAATGGTCCGACTATCCCAATTCAAATTTTGAAGTGTGGAATTAGTGATGAAATGTATGAACAATATCCTGAATTAAAAGAAAAGAGAGTTGGCTTAGGGGTAGCTAATATCACTTTGGAGTACTTGGAAAACTTAAACCGTTTCACATTTACCGAGGATAAAACAGAAATAAAAAACCGTATGGTTAAACAATTCCAAGCTTCTCAAGCTGGAATTTCACAAGATAAATTAGACGGACGTGGTAAAATACGTTTAGCTCATTATTTTGTTGAAATAGAATGTTATGACTATTCTGTATCAGATGATGAGGAAGTAAATCTTAAAAATGGTGTAAAAAATATGGTTGTTACACGTATAGGTTTACAAGTTAGATTCACAGACGCGGAAACGGGCGAAATAATAGCAGCATCGGGATTAGGTGAAGCAAAAACAACAAGAGAATTGACTTTTATGAGTGATGCTACTGTTGATCCAGTTAAATTCAACCAATCAACAATTAGTATTGCAACTAAAAAAGCTTTGGATATTGCTTGTGCCAGAATATTAGGTAGGATGATAAAAAAAGGTATTTACAAAGGATAAAATATGACAAAAAATAAATTAAAAACAGTATTAGTCACAATATTAGTAATATTAGGATTTTTCGGGGTAGGATATGTGTATTTCAATTATCAAATGCAATCTCTCTATGTTTTGATGGGAGCATTAATTTTGATATTCATAAGACATACATATGTAGTGGTGGATCATCTATTAACTAAGGATTAATAGGTATAAGGTATATTTATAATTATGACAAAAAAATGGTTATCTCTCCTAACCATTGTACTTATATTCATATTATGTGGTAAGGTACAAGGGCAAACTTATACCCAAACGTTTAGGGATAAGTGTACAGGACAAACTGTAAAAGCCACTACAACATACGTTAATGGTAATGCTGTTGTTTCATTTTACAATCAAATACAAACTTTCACACCTCTTCAAGTACAAACAGGACAATTACAGGCTTGGTTGATGACAACCTATGCGACTTATCAAACTATGGCTTGTCCTGTAAGTCAAACAACTACACAGGTTATTACATCAACAGTTTCTCAAGCGGCATCTCAAGCGGCCAGTTCTGCAGCCAGTTCAGCAGCAAGCGCAGCTGCCTCTTCAGCAAGTAGTAGTGCCTCATCATCAGCAAGTAGTGCAGCTTCTTCCTCAGCAAGTGGGGCAGCGTCAGGAGCTTCTTCAAGTGCATCAAGCGGAGCTTCAACTAGTGCTTCAACAGGAGGAAGTTCACAATCTTCAGGAGATCAAGGAAACAGTGGCGGAAGTACTCAATCCTCAGGTGGAGGAGACACACCACCTCAATCATCATCTTCTCAAAGTAGTTCTTCAAGTTCGTCTAGTAACTCATCAAGTTCTTCATCCAATAGTTCAGATAGTAAATCATCAAGTTCATCGTCTTCATCTGATAGTAAATCATCATCCGATTCAAAATCTTCAGATAGTAAAAGTGATTCAAAATCTTCAGATAGTAAAAAATCCGATGAAAAGAAACAAGAACAACAAAAAAAGAAAGAAGAAGAAAAAAAGAAAAAGGAAGAAGAGAAAAAAAAGAAAAAAGAACAAAATGCTATGAACCCTCTATTGTTAGCTTCAGATTTGACAACAGTTCAAGGGAATGACAAAACTTATACAGCAGCTATGACAGTTGGTGTGAGTAAATCATCATTGATGGGAGACCAAAGTTGGAATGCAACATCAATGATTTATACAAATCTTAAACAATTTGTTGTGAGTGGTGGTTACACAAGAATGAATTTTGAAAACGGTAAATTAAGTAATATAAGCTCATATTCATCGTCATTCGCTTATTTAAATGGTAACTATATGAATTTATTAGGTTATACTTGGATAAAGCCAACTATGAAATATGGAACATATGGTTACAACGTGGGTTTGATTAATTTATTTTTAGCTAATGGTAATAGATTTGATTATAGTAGTTCAACATCATTAGTTGCATTTTGGACCAAGCCTTATCAATATAATAGGAGATTGACATTATCCCCTCAAATATTCACAATGTTCTCACCATTGGCTTGGAATAGCGTCACAGGTGAATCAACAGTTAATAGACAAATGGGATTTCTAATCGGTACTTCTGCCGATTATAAAATAAGCAAGAGATTCGGATTTAGTTTTAATTATAAATTACAAGGGAGCACCACACCAAAAACACAATATCTTTCCAACTTCTTAATTGGATCAAGAGTTGTATTATAAAAAAATCCCTGGTGTGAAAACATCAGGGATATGACAAAAAATAAATGTACCTCTCCAGATACAATTAAAGTATACTCATTTCTTTTTCATTAGTCAATTCTAAATAAAGATTTTTTATTTCCGCACATTTTTCATAATTTTCGATAGATTCAAAATATGGTAATATGTCTCTCATCAGAACTGAAACCTCTTTTCTGTTGAATTTAAATACAGTATCCCATTCCAAACCTTTGATTATGGCCGAAATATAAAGGGTCAAATCATTTTCAGTTGTGGTTCTAAATCCTTCAAACACATCGAACATTGCATTATATATTTTATTTTTATTAATATCATAAAAATCTGTAAAATCTTGATAGATTCCTTTGATATGTAATTTCTTGTATGCACTGATGGTTTTTCTTGTTTTTTTCATATGTTGGGTTTAAGTAATTTTATTGATTTGGTTTTTTCCATCTAGCTTCTCTTGCTTCGGAAGACATCTGAATATGTTCTTCTATTGTGTGTTCTATTTGAACTCTAATACAAGTTTGTGGTCTACCGCAATTCATCAAATAATTGTTTATGTATCCCATCATATTTGCACTACCTATAGGATTAGCAGAATGAACATAAATTTGTGGTAAAGGCACTTTTCTATTCATACTTTCAGCTACTAAAAATTTAGCAGCATCATATCCTGTTTTTTCTTTGTGAATATTATTATAATCTAAAGTATAATTTTCTTTTACATTATTATAGTATTCAGTCATAGCTTCGTCACCTAAATCATGATCTAAAGATATGACTTCAAAGTTTTCTAAACTTTTTAATTTTATTGTAGCAACAAAATCATCATAATTTCTAACTACAATCCATTCATCATTTTTTGGCGTTCTTACATCATCAAGGTATAATCTCATTTTTTCAATTTTCATCTTTTTTAAATGGTTTTTCGTATTTAGGTTTCATTATTTTCCAAATAATATGTTCGTATGGTTTTCTATCCCACATTGCAAATAAAATTGGTCTATAATATGGTTCAACATTACATCGTTCTAAATGTAATGCAAATTCTTTTTTAGTTGGTTCAGGATCAACATCGTTATATTTTCCATATCTAAAATAATCATGAATTTTACCACAATGTTCTCTGATATTATATTTAGCGTACTCAAATGAACTTATTTGTTGTTTAACCCACTTATAAAATTCATCAGGTACTCTATCTAAAAATTCATCCAATGGTTTTCCATCTTTCATTAGTTCCCAAATATCTTTAGAAGAAAAATTTGTTAAAATTTTATGGAGACGTTTATATTCTTCTCCTTTAATTTTCATACGGAAACCATTTTTGAAACGAATTACATAACCTTCTTTGTCTTTAGATATTTCTTCTTTAAGTAAATCGTAACTTTCACCCCAAGTTTTATATGTTGTAACAATTTCAAATCCATCAAGTTTTTCTAATTCGGTTTTACTAATCTCAACACCTGATTTAGTGTCAAATGCACCCAAAAGCACTAATCCTTCGTAATCTCCGTAATCTACAACTATTCTATTTTGTCCTCCCATAGTTATTATTTGTTTTGGTTATAGGTTTGGTTGTAGTATTTTTTACCTTTTCTTGTAGTTTGACCAATGGTCTTTATATATTCCTGACAATCTTCCCAACCTATTTTATGTGCTTCTATTATCTGCTCTTTTTCTTTTTCAAGTCCTTTATTAATTGAATTTCTAATTGACTTATTCATAGGCCAGTCAACTTTAATATATTTTCCAATATCATCAATTAATTCTTGCATTGCTGTTTTCATAGGTTATTTATTTTTACAATTTTCAAAATGCCATCGGTGCATTAAACCTTCACCGCCTTCTTTATTACAATATGGGCAAGTTACTTTTTTTCTTGGAACACCTTTTTTTAAGGATGGTATTCCTTTTTTATTTTCACTTATTTTTTTTCTTGTTTCATTGGATAAGGTTTTACCTAAATTAAGTTGAGACATCCTAATTCGTTTTTTATCTTTGGTTTCTTCAGTTTGATTTTTTCCGTAACTATTACCTATTAATTTTTTTCGTAGATTTTGTTTATGTTCTTCACTATGATAATGTTTTCCGGTGTTTATCTCACTAATTTTATTTCCAATTTCTTTTGCTTTATCTTTACCATATCGTTCAATAAATGTTTTACCTTTTAATAATTCACTTAATTTCTTTTTTGTTTCTTCACTACAAGGAATACCTTTTTTTGATTCCGATATTTTTTTTGCACGTTCTATTTTTTTCTCATCACTCATAATTTCCCATCTTTTTTTATGAGAGTTCGACATTTTATTTAAAACATCTTTTGTGAAAATTATTTCAGAACCTCTTGCATTATTATAGTACTTATTATTTCTTAAATCAATTTCTTTTAATAACCTTTGTTCAATTTGTAAGCACACCTCTTTTGTTCCTTCAGCTACGATTTTTCTTTCCCACTTCATTTTTGGATTGTTAAAATCATTCCAAAAATCTTGATTATGTGATGATGAAATATACCCATCATTTATATTTCCTTTATGATAACCAATATATGATTTACCATTAGTCAAATTATACCATTCATATACAAACGCCTCATAATTCATATCTGTTTCTTTATATATAAATATCAAATATAATTAAAAACAACACTATTTTATGGATAAATCTAATAAATAATTTCAAATAAATACGTATTATTTTTATTTAATTTATCTAACGGGTATTTTCCCAACAACTCTTTTCCTTTAATTGCTTGCGGTGATGTGAATGAACCACGAGTTGTCATTATCCACTCATTTTCATAATTAAAAAGAATACCTAATGATCCGTCCATCTTTTCATAGACAACATAATCTTCATTTGGAATATCTTCTGGTTTATGTTCTTCGTAATTAAAAAATTTGGGAAAACTTCGTGCTTTAATATTACCGTCAAAGTCAGTTACTAAACCACGGCACATCATTAACAATGGGGTCCAAAGTTTTTCATACTGCACAAGTGGCGAATAATTCCATATTATCAAAGGATACGTTGGGTGAAATTGTTTATGTAATAAACCTTTTTCATACATTTCATTAAGAATCCCGATATCTAATTTCTCATTTTCCATGTGTATATTGTTTTATATGGTATATCATATTCATTGGATAAAGTTATAACTTTTTCCCCACCTTTTAATTTTTCTATTATTATATCTTTTACGTTATAATATTTTTTATATTTTTTACCGTAATCATTATTATCAATAAATTTATTAAAATTATATAACTTATAATGATTAAAACAAATGTCATCATATAAATAAAAACCAAAATCTACAGCTTTTTTTCCATAAAATCTTAATTCATTAAGATTTTTACATTGTTTTACTTTTCTAATATTTCCTTTAATTGGTATTAAATTGTTTAAATCCTCAATAAATTCCTTTGTCCCAACTAAATTAATTGTTAAATAAAAAACACCATTACCATTATTGTATGTACCAATGGATCCATCACCATCAATATACCCTTGTAAAAAATACTTTAATTCGTTTTTATTTAATTTTGGTAATTTATATGTTAATGTTTTATTTGGTTTAATATTATATTGTTCTAATATTTTTACAATTTTTTTATCTGTTATAGTAATGGTATTGGAATTATTATATTTAGTAATTTTATGGTTTGATTTTATTTTGTTTAAAATATTTTTTAATAATTTAAACCCCTCTTCTCCACTTTGAGATAATGATATTGTTCTATCGTTTTTAACATTACCATCAGAAGCCATTAAACCTAAAAAATAAAAAAATTCCTTTTCTTTTTTTTCAAAAAAACTAAAATCATATGAATAGATTTGACTAATCTGACCATTTTTTTTTCTTGTATTTATCATAATAATAAATATCTTCAAAATTGAAAAAAAATAACATTAGTTTATTGTTTTGTGGATTCCGATGTTGTAAGTATGTTTCAACCAATTAAAGGACAAATATACTCCACATATTTTGTTCTTCCAAAAAGAAACGTGAGAATCGGGTTGACAAGTTTCAAAATATAAATAAACAAAAGGTAATGGATAAACTGCCCATTGGTTTCTATGTATGATTGAATGAAATTTCATTTTTGTATTTTTTTGTGGTATTGTTGTAAAATAAGATTTAATGAATTGACTCATTTCATAACTTAATTTCAAAACGCTCCTTCATTTTTAGGAGTTTATCTTCTGGTACATTATGAACGTTTTCGCTACCATGTCTATTTTCAACAATGACAGTATGAACACGATAATTGTATCTTTCGGCCAATTCAAAATATTCTTTCATTTCCCATTCTTGAGTGAATGTATTTGCAATAACAATCCTTTTTATTCCTTGCCTCATTTTTTCATAACATCTAAATTGGCAATTGTTATGTGCTACTTTTAACTTACTTGCATCGAAATTGTAATTCCCGTCATCATCAGTGAAAAAATCATCGGCAGATAAAATGTGTGATTTTGAATTTTGTGGGGTATCTAATATTATTTCAGCTAATGTTGATTTACCAGATCCAGGAATACCACGTAATAGAATTAAATCTCCTATAAATTCTTTTTCCATAAAAATTAATTTAAATAAAAAGGGCCAGTAAAACTGGCCCAATTTTTTACTTCACTTGTGCTTCAGCTTTAGCACCACCAGCGGTAGTATCTACTGTTACTTTTGCAGAATCAGTTTTTGTAGAATCTACTTTTGCAGCAGTTGAGTCAGTTTTTGTAGTTGCGGTAGACCCTGAACCACATGATACCATTGCAACTGTTGCAACGATAGTCAAAATAAATAAAATTTTCTTCATAAATGTAAATATACGAAAAAAAAACTTATTAACCAAATATTAGTAAAAAACCCCAACGAGTTGTTGGGGTTTAAGGTCATTCAGCGGGTTCAACCCCACTTACTATTTAAAAAACGAAAAGGTAATCGACAAAGAGAACCTAAGAATATATAAATATATATAACTTTAAGAAAAAATCAACTATTTATGAACTTTTTTTGGTAATTAACAAATTACCATCCTTAAATTTGATAGTTATTGATTTATTTTCAATAATGTTTCCTCTAAGAATTTCTTCACTTAAAAAATCTTCACATAGATTTTGTATGATTCTTTTAACAGGTCTCGCACCAAATTCTTCTTGTGAATTTAACTCAAAAATTCTATCGATTACTGAAGAATCAAAATTAACCATATAGTTTTTTTCTTTCAATCTAATAATCAATTTTTTCATTTCAATGTCAATGATTTTCTTCAATACAATTTCATCTAATTTATTGAACAAAATAATATCGTCAATACGATTCAAAAATTCAGGGTTGAAATGGCTTTTTAAAGCTTTTTGAATTATAGATTTTCTAACTTCATACTTTTGAGCTTCACTTGAAGTTGTACTGAAACCAATACCGCCTCCAAATTCTGAAACTTTTTTTGCACCAATGTTTGAAGTCATAATAACTAAGCAATTAGTGAAGTTTACTTTTCTTCCAAATGAATCTGTTAAATGCCCTTCATCTAAAATTTGAAGTAATAAATTGAAAACATCTTTATGTGCCTTTTCAATTTCATCAAATAAAATTACTGAGAATGGATTGTTTTTAACCTTTTCAGTTAATTGACCACCTTCATCGTATCCAACAAAACCTGGAGGTGAACCAATTAATTTAGAAACATTATGTCTATCCATATATTCGCTCATATCTATGCGAATAATTTTTTCCGAATCACCGAATAATATTTCAGCAAGGGATTTAGCTAAATAAGTTTTACCTACACCAGTCGAACCCAAGAATATAAATGAACCAATCGGTTTATTTGCATCTTTAATACCAACACGGTTTCTTCTAATTGCTTTTGATATCGAAGTAATTGCTTCATCTTGACCAATAACTTTAGCAGAAAGAATATTTTCCATCTCTAATAGTTTTTTGGTTTCAGTAGAATCCAATTTAGAAATAGGTACACCCGTCATTTGTGATATCATTTGATAAACATCATCGATAGTAATTTGATCTTTATTACTTTTTTGCTTTTCAGACCAATTTTCTTTTTCCTTATCTAATTTATCTTTCAACTTCTTTTCTTCGTCTCTAAGTTTAGCTGCTTGTTCATAATTTTGACTTTTAACAACAGCAATCTTTGTCTCTTTAATTTCATCGATTTGTTTTTTCAACTTCTCAATGTTTTCAGGAGTTTTAGTTGTTACTCTCTTTTCTGAACCTAATTCATCTAATACATCGATCGCTTTATCAGGGAATTGTCTATCAGTAATGTATCTTGACGATAATTTTACAATAGTTTCGATTACGTTATCATCATAAAGAACTTTGTGAAAATCTTGATATGATGATTGTAAATTTTTTAGAATTTGAACAGTTTCTTGTGCAGTAGGTTCTTTCAAAATAATTTTTTGAAATCTTCTCACTAATGCAGCATCCTTTTCAATACTCTTTTTATATTCATCTAACGTAGTGGCACCAATACATTGGATTTCTCCACGCGCAAGTGCGGGTTTGAGGATATTTGCAGCATCCATAGAACCACTTGCATTTCCAGCACCAACCATTGTATGTAATTCATCTATAAAAACAATTACATTAGGTGATTCAACTAATTCATTTAGAATGGCTTTGATTCTTTCTTCAAATTGACCGCGATATTTTGTACCTGCAACAAGTGAAGTTAAATCTAACGCCATTATTCTTTTTTCAAGAAGATTTGGAGGGCAATCCCCTTTTTGAATCATCAATGCTAATTTTTCAACTAACGCTGATTTACCGACACCAGCCTCGCCCACAATTACGGCATTGTTTTTCTTTTTACGAGATAGAATTTGAGCAATTCTTTTAACTTCCTCATCTCTACCTATAATTGGGTCAATTTTACCTTCTTCAGCCATCTTTATCAAATCTCTTGAAAAGTTGTCTAAGATTGGGGTTGTTGAACCCTTTTTGTTCTTTTTAGGGTTGAGCTGTTGCTGACCCTCTTCAAAGTAATCTACTGGCATATGTGTTTAATTTATAAGCAAACATAACATAAATTATACTAACAAACAAATATTCTTAAAAATATTTTTATAATGCCAAAATGTCTAAAAAATGTCTAAAAGTATGACGAAATGTCTAAATGTTCAATTTGGTAGAGATTTTGATAAACATTAAGAAAAAATATTAAACTATGATTACAACAACATTATTTAAAGATCCAATCTTTAACAATTTAGACAGAATCTTCAACGATTCCTTTGAAAAAACTAATAATCAAAAGACAAACATCGAAACAAACGATGAAGATTATCGTGTACAAATCGCCGTACCCGGGTTAACTAAAGAAAATCTTAAAATTACAGTCAAAGAAAGTACCTTAACCATTTCTTATGATCGTCCTGAAAAGAATGCATCTATTTTTGTAAGTTCTTTTAAAAGACATTATAATGTACCTGATGATGTGGATGAAAAAAATATTACAGGTAGTGTAGAAAATGGGGTATTGGAAGTGATTTTACCAAAAAGTAAAAAAAAGGCCATTGAACGTTTAATTTCAATTAATTAAACTTGAACCCTCCTAAACGGAGGGTTTTTTATTTGATATTTATTATGTATATTATCTAAAAATAGAATTATGGCAATATTATCAGAAAAAATAGAAGGTAAGCTAATCAATGTAACTTTTGAATCAACAAACCTTAAAGAAGCGTCATATAACACTGAAAATGAGGTATTGACGATTACTTTCAATAATGGCTCTATTTATGATTATAATAAAGTTCCTTGGAGTAAATTCACTAAATTCAGAATGGCTGAATCCCACGGAAAACACTTTAACGAAAACATCGCTAAAGCGCACGATTATAAGAAAGTAAAATGAGTCTATTTGAAGAACTAATTGAAGACAACGAAGATGATAAGAAAATCTTAAAATCTTTTAAAACCAAAGATTCTTTGTCTGATAACATATTTGAGTTATCAAATAAAGAATATATTATGCGACCAGAAATCAGGAAAAAACTTCTTGAGATATCTGATGATTTTATAGAAACATTAGGTGTTAAATTTTTTATACACGATATAGTTCTAACAGGTTCGCTTGCTAATTACAATTGGTCCAATTATTCGGACGTTGATTTACATATTCTTATTGATTACGAAGAAACAAAATTCAATCTTGATTTGATTAAAGAATTTTTTGATGCAAAGAAAAACATATGGAACGAAAAACATGATGTTATCATCAAAGGATTTGATGTAGAAATCTACGTTCAAGATATTAGTGAAGAACACGTTTCTTCAGGTGTTTATTCTATATTACATAACAAATGGATCGTTGTTCCTGAGAAAAATAAAGTTAATATTGATGACAGAAAAATCATAGAAAAAGGTGATGAATTCGCATCTAATATCGAACGATTAGTTAAAAAAGCAGCTAAAGGTATTGATGTTTTAAAAGAAATTGAAGACCTTAGACAAAAATTGAAAAAATTCAGACAATCTGGTTTGGAATCAGGTGGTGAATTTTCTTATGAGAACTTAACATTCAAATTATTAAGGAGAAATGGGTCAATTGAAAAGTTATTAAATTTAAAAAATCAAATTGTAGATAAAAAATTGTCCTTACCACAATAAACAACCTTATTTTTTTCCCGATATCTTTATATTTATAGGATAAGAATAAGTATACTTAACAAAAAAAACAAAATGTCAGACTTAAAACCACTTGGTAGCGAGAAACTTAACGGAGATGAAAAATTAAAAAGAATTCTCGAACTAACCTACTATAATACAAATAAAAAAACACAATCAGCTAAAGCTGAATTGGTTAAAGAATCCAAAAATGGTGGCGTTTATGCTATTGTTAAAGAAAAGGATTCATATTATGTAAAACAAGGTTTAAATGAATCTTCTTTAGATTATATAGGTGGAATGTATATGAAGAATAAAAACAAATTCTCTTCGTATGCTGAAGCTCTTAAAAGACTTGAATTGATTAAAGGACAAGAAGAATTAATCAACGAAACAAAATATCTTTTAAAGAAATCAAAAGATACAGATGAGGCTGCTTCTCAAGCTGCTATGCCTCCTGCACCGGAAGAAGCACCAGCGTTACCTGCACCTGCCCCTGATGATATGGGTGGAGCACCTGCTGACGATATGGGCGGACAACCTGCACCTGATGATATGGGTGGAGCACCAGATGCTGATGCTGCACCAGATGCAAATATGGGTAATGATAAAGGTGAACAAGGAGCTGATGATGAATACGAATATATGGGCCAAATCCATAAATTTTGTGGTAAATTACAAGAGGAATTAAGAAAACAAGATAAGAAATTAGAAAGTAAAGACATCAAGTGGGTTTTGAATATGATCATCTCTTCTTTGGATTTAGATAAGTTAGAAGACAAAGATTTAGAGGAAATTGCTGATAAATTTGATCGCGATGAAATTCACAATGGAGATAAAGGTGGAGAAGAAGAAACACCTGCAGAACCATCAGGTGAAGAACCATCTTCAGATGAGGAGATTGGTGAAGAATATGATGCTATGAAAGCACTTGAAGAATTCGTGGATGGCCCTATGGATGAAACTGATATGAGTGAATATCTACCTGAGGAAAAACACGAACACGATGAAGAAATGACTATCGACTTAGATGAAATAAAAAAAGATATTAACGATAGTATCAATCAAGCGTTACACAAATATTTTAAGTAAAATGCGTTTAATCTATGTTAATGAAATCGGTGCAGACTATAAAGGTCAAAAACAGTATGAATTTATATTCAGTACTAGTACCGAAATTGATATGGATGAATGGTTTGTAATTCCTGCTTCCGCATCATCAAGACCAAAATCACCTGAAATAGAATACATAGATTTAGTTGGTTTATTAAAAAATACAGATTTAGATATGGAACTAGTTCAAAATTCCGATTATTTTGGGGTTATTGATGCTGTAGATGGTGTTGTAGCTTTAGCTTGGCAAAAATTTGACATATCAATCGATGAACAAAGACTTACTTTTAAGTTTGGGGAATCAATCGATAGTGTAAATAAAAAATTAAAAAATAAAGGTTTCGCTCTTCAAATTGAAGAGATAAAAACAAACGATATATGAAAAGAAATGAAATAGTAAGTAGATTAATCAAAGAAGGATTTTCAGAAAAAACATTGGTTAATTTCTCAGATAAACAATTAGCTAACTTGTCAGAAAGAATGTTCAATGAAGTATTGAAAGTTTCACCAGATAAATTAGGTGATGAGAATGTTAAAGCAGCAGTACAAGACCCTGATAGTGAAGTTGAGGTTGAAGAAAACGCATTTATAGGTAACAAAAAAGCTTGTAAAGTTTGTAAAATGAGTCCTTGTAAGTGTGGTAAAGAAAAAAAACCAAAAGAAACTAAAGAAGGCAATGCATTTGGTAAAAAAATAGCAGATGCTAAAAAAGAAGGTAAACCTTCAATCGAGATTGGTGGTAAAAAAGTGGAAGTTAAAGAAACTGCAGGTGAACCATTCGAAAAGAAAGTAAAAGGAGTTGGTAAAAAATTGGAAGCAACTGAAGAAGATAAAAAATGGATTCAAAAAGCCATAAAACACCCTGGTAAATTACATAAAGATTTAGGAGTTCCTAAAGACGAAAAAATTCCTGCAGCTAAATTAGATGCAGCAGCAAAAAAAGGTGGTAAAATTGGTAAAGAAGCAAGATTAGCTAAAACTTTAAAAGGTTTACACGAATCTGATTCAGGTTTGAATGCTAAACGTAACTTACATTTTGAATTAAAAGAAGCAGGAGTATCTGAAAAAGATCTTGAATCTAAAGATATTAACGAATTAGCTGAAAAGCATTCAAATAATCCATATGTAAAAAGTGCTCACGATTATTACAAAAGAATCAATAATAAGTCAATGAGTATGACAGGGAAAGATACTGAAATGAAAGAATGGGTTATGACTTTAGCTGAAAATAAATTATATCATAGTTTCACATCAAAAGGAGAAATTATGAATTTAATTAAAACTAAATTAAACGAATCTAAAAAATAATTTTATTATTTGTATTTTTTCAGTATTTTTACAAAAATTACACTTATGAAAAATATTTTTAATGATGGAGGAACTAAAACAGCTCCATCTAAACCCAAAGTAAAACCAGGTACAAGGGAGGTTCCAAAAAAACCAAGTACCCCTTATAAACCCGGAACTGGCCCAAAACACAAACCAAAAGCATAATTTTCCTAAAAAAATTAGGATATTTCAAAAAACATCGTTACATTTGTAAAAATATATTACAATGGCGATGTTTTTTAATTCTGAAGATAGACCCGATCAGGGTATAATAGCTAAATTAGCTGTCAACAATACTCCTCTTACAAAAATTCCTTTTCCAAAGAATTTTACTGAACCGTACATAAATTACCAAGAACTTTTAGCATCCGAAAGATACAAACAAGTAATTGAGAACGTAAGAAAATATACGGACATAACTGATGTGTATAAAGGTATGAATCGAAATATGCAAATTAGTTTGAACGAAATGATGGATGCATATCAAAGGGTTGCTACTATTGAAAGTTTTCATATACCTGAATTAGAAAAGTTAGCAGTCAAAATTGTATTGAATGAAATGGGTATTCCTGAAGGAGCTATCGAAATTGATGCCAAAATTATTCAGTATGGTCAAATTGATACAAATGATTTCAATAAAGAAAATATTAGTGAATTAGACAATAATCCTGTTGAAGTTAATATAGACGACAATACCCCTGAAATTCCAAGAGAGTTTGATGAAGAAGAATTAAATTTAGAAAGAGCCAAAAGAAGATTGATAAATGCAATAATACAAGGCGCATCTAAAAGAGGTCATTATATGTACCATTTAGCATATGATGAGTTGATGGAGATATTTGGTTCTGAGTATTTGATGAAATATTACGGTATTATGATGTCCATCAATGATTTGAATTATTGGCAGATGAGCGATAATATGATTGGAGGTTTAAGTAACAGTGTGGCCGGAAAATGTGAAGTACAAAGACCATCGGAAAATGAAGAAGAATCTGAAGAAGAACCAACTGCAAAAATTATAGTGAGAGGTATAACTTTTCCTGTTTTACTTCACGAATTGATTAAAGGTATTATGGAATTATTTTCACACCAAGGAGAGCCAAATGATAAAGAATTGTTTATAGAAGTGATGAAGTTCGAAGATACATTGGAAAAAGAAATGTGGGATTTGAGACTTGGTGCACCTATTTGGGATAAAATTCGTTCTCAGTTTCCCGATGATTTAATGGAAGAAGAAAATAAAGAATTACAGAACTATCTATTAGTTGATTTATTTAAGTTACCAGCAAAAGAGTTTCTAATGGTAATGAGGGAAATTCTTTCCGAATCAGATAAAGGAAAAAAATTACTGAATGATATGCTGAATATTATAAATAAGAGACTACGAGAAGAAGATTATGAAGATATAATATCTAAATTCCAAACAGATGTAGATGGTTTAGATGATGATGAATAAATACAAAGACGGTTTTAACCGTCTTTTTTTGTATTTATAGGTATATGAATAGTAAAATAGAACAGTTAAAAGAGTTGGCTCGTATTATGAAAGATACGCCATACGCTTTAAGAACATACCTTCAGACATATGATAATACACAGAAGAAATATGTTCCAATGGATTTGTTTGAAGACCAAGTACAACTTATCCAAGATTACGAAAATTACAACGAAAATATCACAAGAAAATACAGACAAGCGGGGGTTACTACTGTAACTGCAGCTTGGTTATCTAAAAAATTACAATTAGCTAAACCTGAGAATCCTGAAAGAGTATTGCTTATCGCGAATAAGCGTGATACTGCGGTGGAAATGGCTAATAAGATTAGAAACTTTTTAGATCAATGGCCTGAATGGATTAATGTAGGATTTTCAGCAGATAAGAACTCAGAAAGTAGATTTAGACTTAATAATGGTTGTGAGGTTAAAGCCGTCGCAACATCACCCGATGCATTACGTGGTTATACACCAACAATACTTGTATTTGACGAGGCTGCACACATCGAAGCTGGAGAAGATTTCTGGTCAGCATCTATGGCGTCATTATCAACGGGAGGTAAAATTATATTAATATCAACACCTAATGGCTATGATCCGATTTATTATGCGGTATATGATCAAGCAATCAGAGGGTTGAATGATTTTCATATTACAGATTTAAGATGGTTTAAAGATCCTCGTTATACAAAAGATTTACGTTGGGTAAAATGTCAAGACATTTGTCATTATATGTTGAATAGAGAGCAATATAACGATGATGAAGTTGTGTTACATGATTTTGACATCAAAGAATATAACAAATTATTGGAGGATGGTTATAAACCATTTTCATCGTGGTTTGAATCAATGTCTAAGAAATTCAAATATGATAGACGTAAGATTGCTCAAGAGTTGGAATGTGACTTTTTGGGTTCAGGAGACGGTGTAATTCCTGGTGATGTTCAAGAGAACATTGCAAAAAATATGATACGTGTACCCATTGAAAAATATATGCAAGGTACAATGTGGCAATGGAAAGAACCAGTACAAGGACATCGATACATTATGGGTGTAGATGTGAGTAGAGGTGATAGTGAAGATTTCTCATCAATTAATATTGTTGATTTCGATGATAGAGAACAAGTGGTTGAGTATATTGGTAAAATACCACCAGATGATTTAGCTGCAATCGCGTATAAGTGGGGTATTCTTTACAACGCATTTATTGTGATAGATATAACAGGAGGTATGGGTGTTGCAACATCAAGAAAGTTGCAAGAAATGAATTATAAAAACTTATACATAGATGGTATTAATGTTCAAAACAAATGGGAATATAATGCCAAAGCAATGGAAAAAATTCCGGGTATCAATTTTAACAATAAACGAACACAAATCGTAGCTGCTTTCGAAGAACAATTAAGAAAAGAATTTATAGTGCGTTCAAATAGATTATTGAATGAATTGAATACGTTTGTTTACATCAATGGTCGTCCTGATCATATGAAAGGTGCTCACGATGATGCAATTATGAGTTTATCTATGGCTTTATATGCTGCAGACATTTGTTTCAATCAATTGGAAAGAAACGAAGCCGCAAGTAAAGCGATGATGAATTCTTGGGTAATGACGGAAAGAACATATGAAACAGAAAAAACATTTTATTCTTATGGCACTAGTTTGGATATGGTTGGTTCAATGACAATGGACCCAAGTTTCTATCATAGAGATAATCCATTGAAAATGGGTGAACAAGCTTATAAAGAACATTCTTGGTTGTTTGGTAACCCTAATAAAGGTTTAAAAAGATAATTAAATTGTTTATATTATAATCAAAAGTATTTATATACATGGCTAATCAGAATCAAGATATAACTGTATTTCAGAAGTTAACCAGAATGTTTGGTTTTCCAGGTCAAAAAAGACCTCAACCACAACAAACTATTAATTTTAGTAAAGATGAGTTATTAAAAACGGATAGTAGAGAAGAATATGAAAAAGCAATGTTGCAAGCGCAACAAAGCCAATACATTGCAGATAAATGGACAAAACTTGACCAATCTTTATACAATCAATCGGTTTATTATGAACCAAATAGATTATCAGCATATTATGATTATGAATCTATGGAATTTACACCAGAGATTTCTGCAGCATTAGACATATATGGTGAGGAATCTACAACAATGTCAGAAAAAGGTGAAATCCTTACAATATTTTCAGAATCAGATAGAGTAAAAGATATCCTTAATGATTTATTCAATAATGTATTGGATGTAAATACCAATTTACAAATGTGGGCAAGAGGTATGTGTAAGTATGGTGATGATTTTGTTTATTTAAAAATTGACCCTGAAAAAGGTATCATTGGTTGTCAACAACTACCGAATATTGAAATAGAAAGAATTGAAGGCGCAGCATCTAAAACTCCAAATCAAAGAGATATAAAGGTACCTACAAGAGAATTAAGATTTACTTGGAAAAATAAAGATTTAGAATTCCAATCTTGGGAAGTTGCTCACTTCAGATTATTAGGTGACGATAGAAAATTACCTTATGGTACATCAATGCTTGACAAGGTAAGAAGAATATGGAAACAATTATTACTTGCTGAGGATGCTATGTTAATCTATAGAACATCAAGAGCTCCTGAAAGACGTATTTTTAAAATATTTGTGGGTAATATGGATGATAAAGATATTGAACCATATGTACAACGTGTGGCCAATAAATTTAAAAGACAAGCTGTATCAGATCCAACAAATGGTAATGTTGATATGAGATATAATCAAATGTCTGTAGACCAAGATTATTTCATTCCTGTTCGTGACCCGGCAGCACCAAGTCCAATTGACACATTACCTGGAGCACAGAATTTAGGTGAAATTGCGGATATTGAATACATCCAAAAAAAGTTATTGGCAACACTTAGAATTCCAAAAGCATTTTTAGGTTTTGAAGAAGTGGTTGGTGATGGTAAAAATCTTGCGTTAATGGATATACGTTTTGCAAGAACAATTAATAAAATACAAAAATCATTAATTCAAGAACTTAATAAAGTTGCATTAATGCATTTATTCTTATTAGGATTAGAAGATGAATTGAATAATTTCACCTTATCTTTAACTAACCCATCAGCACAATCTGATTTATTAAGAATTGAACAATGGAAAGAAAAAATAACTCTTTATAAAGACGCAACTTCTGATCAGTCTCAACTTGGTATTTTACCAGTTTCACATACTTGGGCTAAGAAAAATATCCTTGGTTTCAGTGATAGTGAGGTTATACTTGATTTACAACAACAACGTCTTGAAAGAGCTATAGGTGCTGAATTAACAGCTACGAATACAATCATTAGACGTTCAGGTATATTCGATGATGTTGATGCTAAATATGGTATTCCTGAAGAAGAAAGAGAAAAATTGGAAGCTAAAGCAAGTACAGCTGCACCAGCAGAAGGGGGAGCATCAGGTGGAGCAGAACCTCCATCGGGCGGAGCTGAACCAACTGCAGGTGGCGAAGAAGCTGCACCATTAAGCGAAGGTTTAAAAACTAAAAAATCTAAAATATTAGGAATGTTGGGTGACGAAAAAGAAAATTTCAAAGATTTATTTGATATGGAAAAGGCTCAACAGAATATTTATGAAATAGAACATAAATTAAACAATCTATTAAACGATTAAAAATGAACAAATTCGGTACAATAAAAAACAAATTATTAACTAAATTAACTGAATCTTATGCCAATGAAAACAAGGCTGAGATTAAAAATATTTTAACAACAATTAAAGAAAACAAAAGTTTTAAAGAAATGTATTTGTTTTATGAAGAAATTGAAAACAAATATATTGAAGATAAAGAAATAGCAAAATTATATGTTGAAGGTTTAAGTACATATTTTGGTGAACCAATAGGAAATTGGAATGAATTAAATATGTTTTGTGAATCTTTAAAAAGTAAATTAAGTGATATCAAAACTCAACCTAATGAATTATACGAATCTTTAGATGTTTTATCTGAAAAAAACTTATTATCAAATATTGAAAAGAAAGTTAAAGCTAAAAAGAAATTAGTTGAACATTTAACAACCAAAAAAGAAATTAAGGAATCAAAAGACTCAACGTTAGTTCCTAATGAAACTTTATTAAATGCGGTATTAGCAAACAACTTTAACGTACTATATTCTAACACATTATCTGAATCACAAAAAGAAGAGTTAAAAAATATTTTATCAATTCCTTACGAAGATTTAATTATTAAAAGTAATGAATTATCGGAATCGATTATTAATCAAGTATCAACACTTATAAGTGAATCAAATGACGCGGATTTATCCAACAAATTAAAGGCGGTAAAAGATGAGGTTTCTCAAATGCATCCATCACGATACAATTACTACAGATTGAATGAATTAAAAAATGGTCTTGATTAATCGAGACCATTTCTTTTTTGTTGTACGTAGACCGCTTTTAACCTTTCCGTTCTTTTTTTAACTGAAGGTTTTACAAATACTTGTCGGTCCCTCAATTGTTGAACTTGCTTAGTTTTTTGAACTTTATTTTTATAAGTTCTCAATGCAGTTTCAATACTTTTTTCTTTTGTAACATCAATAATAATCATACTAATAAATATATTCACAAATATATAATTATTTTTTGGAATTACAAATAAAATTTCTTATATTTTACGTTACACCATAAAACGTGATTATAATGAAAAAAATTAATGAAAACAGGTAAATTTATACCCATCGGTACTTACAACGATGTAAAAATCGGTTATGGTACCGTAGATTTCAAAAATCTTAAAACCATTTATCTTAAACTAAATTCTTGGTTACAACCAGAAAATGAAACTGAAGATTTCGATGCAATAATTTCCAAGTCAAAAAGAAAAATTAAATCATCGATTCATAATTTAAAAAATCCATATTTCAAACAAGAAAATATTGTTGATTTAGATATCAGAACGAAAGGTATTAAATTAGAAAAGAGGTCATTTATGAATTTGGAGATAACGCTTTATGTTAACGATAAATTCGATATCAAAACGAAGGAAATTAAAAATTTGATGAAAAATATTATGGAAATCATTATTGAAGATGGTTTATCTGATAAAATGTTATTTAATTTTTACAAAACAAAAAAATAGTCCACTATTGAAGTATTTATAGAGATAAATTCTATAAATGAAGGTATTAGGACCAAAAGAAACCGGTAGGGGTATATTAGTTGAATATGACGCAGGTCATGTTTCCCCCGATGAAAATAAGCAAATAATACAGGAAATGAAGGATATGGACTTTTCAAAAGACCTTATCCTTTATGCTGTTTTACAGAAATACAACACTCCAAATAAAAACGGGAGAATCTATCCCGAAGCCATTCTCAAAAGAGAGAATGAAAAATACCAAGCCGTTATAAAAAAAGGTGCAGCTTTAAATGAGTTGAATCACCCTTCATCTTCACTAATCGATTTAGATAGAGTATCACATTCTATTTTAGAAACTTGGTGGGAAGGTAAAATGTTAATGGGTAAAATAAAACTTTACACTTCACCAGGTTGGAAAAAAATGGGTATAGTTAGCACAAGAGGTGATCAAGCTGCTATGCTATTAATGAATGGTGCAACATTAGGTATTTCTTCTCGTGGCGTTGGTTCATTAAAACAAGTTAAAGGTGAAAACATAGTTCAAGATGATTTTGAACTAGTGTGTTTTGATTTGGTATCATCACCATCAACTCCTGGTGCGTATGTTTTCAAAGACTTAGCGGATAGAGAACAATATCAAGAAGCAGTTGAAGAAAAACCAGTGGTTGAAGATAGAATGAAACGATTGATGGGCAATTTAAACAGCTTTTTAGCAAAATAAGGGGTTTTTTAACGATACAAATATAAAGAAACTAATTTTTTATAAATTTCATAGTATTTATAAGATAACAAAACAAAATTTTTACAATGAGTGAAAAATCAATTTTAGAACAAGCGTTACTTCAAGTACAAAACCTTGAAGAAGCTGTTAAGCAAAATGCAAAAGGTATACTTGCTTCAACTATGAAACAAGAACTAAGCGACTTGCTTAAAGAATCAATGGAAGAAGAGGAAGAGACTCCAATGGAAGAACAACCAGAAGAGAAAGCTCCTGAAGAAGAGGAAAAAGATGATATGTCAGACGAAGAAGGCGAAGACGAAGAAGCTAGCGCCGACGATGATGCTGAAAATGATGAAGAAGACCTCGATAATGAACCATCAAAAGGTATTGATGATTTAGATTCTGATTCAGAAGAAGAAGGTGATTCCGATATGGATGATCTTGATGATGCTGGTCACGAAGAAGATCACGATACTATGGATATGACTCACGCTTCTGATGATGAAGTTCTTAAAGTTTTCAAAGCTATGAAACCTGAAGATGGTATCGTAGTTAAAAAGGACGGTGGAAATTTAGAATTTGAAGATGGTGAGGATGAGTATATCATCAAATTAGATGACGAAGAAGCTGAACCAGAAATGGAAGCTGACGAAAATTGGGAGGGTTCTACTGATTCTATGGCACCAATGGAAGGAAATTTCCAAACCAATGGTGATATGGGTGAAGAAGAAATGCCAGCTGAAGAAGAGTCAATGTACGAAATCGAAATGGATGAAGAAGAATACGCAGGAGCTAAGGGTAACCATCCTGATGAATTCAAATACAAAAAACAATCCAGTGGATTCAAAGAAGATAAAAAACACGCCGATCCAGCTCCTCACGCAGGTAAGGTTGGTGACGATGAACCTTTTACAAAAGCCAAAAAAGGTGATGTATTGAAAGGTGGTCACAAAACTGAACCAAAGGAATCAAAAGAACAAGATATGGATGAAAATTCACGTACTCTTGGTCACGGATATCACGGTGGTTTAAAAAGTAAAAAAGTTGCTTACGCAGGAAACAAAAGAGAAGAAATGAACGAGTCTGAATTAAAAGGACAAGTTGAAACTTTAAAGAAACAAAATGCTGAGTATAAAAAAGCTTTAGTTCTTTTCAAAGAAAAATTAAATGAAGTAGCTGTGTTTAATGCGAATCTTGCTTACGCAACTCGTTTATTCACTGAACATTCAACAACAAAACAAGAGAAGATGAATATTCTTAAGAGATTTGATTCAGCTTCTACGTTAAACGAATCTAAAGGTTTGTATAACACAATAAAAACTGAATTAGGTACAAAAACTACAGTTACCGAATCAGTTATTAGTAAAATCTCTGCGACTCCACAATCTTCATCTAGTGAAGTGCTTTCAGAAGCTAAAGCTTATGAAAATCCACAATTCAAAAGAATGAAAGATTTGATGTCAAAAATAAAATAATAAAAAAAAAACAATACAACAAAATGGGAGCATTATTAGAATCAGGTATGGTTGGTAACATCGGGTTAAAACACTTGAGAGTTATCAAAGAAGATACCATCAAAAAATGGGACGATTTAGGCTTTTTAGAAGGTCTTGACGGTCACCAAAAAGATAACATCGCACAATTATACGAAAACCAAGCATCTTATTTAATCAATGAGGCAGCTGTGTCTGACTCATCTGGTTCTTTCGAGACTGTGGTTTTCCCTATCATTCGTCGTGTGTTCTCTAAATTATTAGCTAACGACATCGTGTCTGTACAAGCTATGAACTTACCTATCGGTAAATTATTCTACTTCATTCCTAAAATTCAGGATAGAAAGAATAGTGGCGCGCATTATGATCCTTATGGATATCCAAGTATCTCAACAACTCCTGAAGAAGGATATACTGATCCAAGAAACTTATACGATCGTTTTTACGAGAGTGGTGCTGGTGACGATCCTAACACTGGTTTGTTTGATTACTCTAAAGGTCAATACACTTCAACTACTTTGAATCCAGGTGCAATCATTGCTTTCAGCAACGGTTCTGGTACAACTGTAGATATCACAACAATCACTGGTACTTCAACTCCTTCTTACCTTATCGGTCAGTTCACAGGTTTCTCTACAACTGCTGAAGGTCAATTGATTGGACCAAACGGTATGGTGATGGATACTGAAGAGTTTTTGGCTTCAACAACAGTTAACGTTAACTTTGGTAGCGGTGCAGTTGCAGTTCCTTTTAACATTGTAACTCAAAAATACGGTAAAGGTATTGTTGAGTACGGTCAAAAAGCTACTGTAAACAATAGCTTCCCTACAGGTACGTATAACGACTACGTTGACCAAGTTGGTTCAATGTATGTTCAAATTGACTTACAAGGATATTCTCCATTATCAGGTTTCACTACAACTGCTTTACCAAGTAGTTTTGCGTTATCAAGTGTTTCATTAAGTTTCAGAACTTATGATACTTTAGAATTCGAAGATCAAATTGGTGAGGTTTCTTTTGATTTACAATCAGTAACAGTTTCTGTAACTGAAAGAAAATTAAGAGCTACATGGTCTCCTGAATTGGCTCAAGACGTTAGTGCGTTCCATAACATCGATGCTGAAGCTGAATTAACAGCTTTATTATCTGAGCAAATCGCTGCTGAGGTTGACCGTGAAATTTTACGTGACCTTAGAAAAGGTGCTGCTTGGACTGCTAAGTGGGACTACAACGGATGGAAATATGGTGGAAACAATGGTAACACGTTACAGTCATATACACAAAAAGACTGGAACCAAACATTGGTTACAAAAATCAACCAAATTTCAGCTCAAATCCATAAAACAACCTTGAGAGGTGGTGCAAACTGGGTAGTTGTTTCTTCAGAAGTTTCTGCAGTATTCGATGACTTAGAATATTTCCACGTTTCAAATGCTCAACCTGAGCAAGATCAATACAACATGGGTATTGAAAAAATCGGTACTTTAGGTGGTCGTTACCAAGTTTATCGTGACCCTTACTTCCCTCCAAACAGAATTTTGATTGGACACAAAGGTAAGTCATTATTAGACGCAGGTTATATCTACGCTCCATATGTACCTTTACAATTAACTCCAACAATGTACAATCCATTTACAATGACACCAATCAAAGGTATCATGACTCGTTACGCGAAGAAAATGGTAAACAACCGTTACTTTGGTGTGATTAATGTACAAGGTATCCAAGTGTTCGATTTGAATACATTAAGATAATCTTAATTGGTATCATAAAAAAAACCCTCGAGAAATCGGGGGTTTTTTTGTTTTAAACTGTTTCTTTAGATTTGAATAGATTTTTTATATGATTTATTCTTCTCAAATTCGTAGTAAATAATTGTGTTATGTTAATCAATATTCCTTTACTTGTATCGTTATCTCCACCTACTCGTGTTAATGTCGGTTTATAATGTTCGATGATTTCTCTTGCGCCATCAGCGTACAAATAGATACCACCAGGAAATTCATCAATTGCATAGAATATTACCTCTGCCTCAGTTTTCATAATACCGCTCAATTTACCCCTACTTTCGTATTCTAAAAAAATATTACCTGTTGCGTTGGCAACCTTATCTTTTTTTACCTCAATTGAGTTCACAGGTCTTTCGAATATCTTTTCGGCTACTTCTCTTTCACCTTCGTTCCCGAAAGTTAGGTCTTTACTAAAATCATTACAATGTTCCATAAATTAATTTTTTTTAAATATAATATATTTTTTCCTGAATAAAAAATATTTTGAAATAAATTTCATATATTTGTTTTATGGGTGAAATAGATTACAGTAAGTTAAGATTAGATGTTCTTATCAAATTAATTGATGAAAGGGGCATTACTTGTAAAACAAAAAAAGATGAGATAATAAAATATCTTAAATTGGACGACGATGGTAAATATGTTAGAGAGACCACCTATGAAAAGTGGGAAGGACGTTATTTAGTGGGTATAGACCTCAAAAATCACGTACATTTGATACAGATGGGTAAGTTAGTGGAAAAGAAAGAAGCTCACCCTAAAGGCTTATATGCGTCAGATAGAGTATATTATATTGCGAGCCAAAAATTAATTTGATTACCAAGTTCTACAAGCCCAATAACGAGGTTTCCAACGTGGGCCTGGATTGTCACACTTCATACGTGCTCTGAATGATTTTCTTCTCTCAGGATTATTTTTCTTAATAACCATTCTTTTACCGTGAGCAGATTTACCACCAAAACCAAAGTTTACTTTAACAACTTTACCTTTGTCGTTTTTCACATATACTTTAAATTTTTTAATATCACCTTGCATAATTTTACCTAATTGAACTTTTTTTCCGTGATATTCAGCTTCATTAAGTAAATCATCTTCGGCAATGAAATAAGTGGATTGTACTGATCCTATCTCATCTTCATAAACGATATTTTTTGGTATTTGTGTTATTTCAACTTCATTTACTGAATTAATAGCTTCCAAAATTTGAGCTTTAGTTAATTTGATAGTTTGTTCCATAATATTGTCATTTTCGTTATAATGTGTCATTGTTGGTTTATTACCCTTTCCTACTTTCGGGTGTTTTTTTTCGGCTCTTCTTTTTTGAGCTGTCATAGCTTGTTTCTCTTTTTTATCATATGAGGAAGCCACTTTGGGGGTTTCTTTTGATACTTTTTTCGACGGTCTACATTTTGGATATGATTTACCATTTGCATCTTTTCTACCGCAAGGTGGGTGTTTACCGTTAACTTTTTTACTAACATCTACCCATTTTTCTTTGAACCATCTTCTAAGGTCTTCTTTAAGGACTTCGCCTGATTTAATTGACTCTTCGATATATTCTTTATCTTCTTTTGATACGATGATTTTCATTTTAATAAATATTCTATAAATCCATATTATTTATGAACTTCTCATATGTTTTTTTATACGATGATTCAGATTCATCATAAACATCTTTAGTATATTGCCAATTCCAATACAAATTTTTATTTGGTTTGAAACCATAAAATTCGTGCACTTTCATTTGAGTTTTAGTAACCTCTTCTCCATTCCAATTTTGCCCAATACATATAAAACCCGTTTCAATATCTTTTACAATGTTATTTTCACCTAATGTCGTATGTCTATTTTCAATCCAAGTTAAACGTTCTATCAAATTTTGATAGTACATATTTGTTTGTCCCCATCTTATAGAACTAAAAAATAAAACCACGTCACTTTCAAAAATTTCTTTTGAAACTTTCCATAATTCGTCAGATTTATTGTTGACGCTCGCCCAACATCTATGGTAACCTGAAGGATTTTTTTTATCATCTTCAAGTAATGCTTTTTTTAATCCACATTGATTACCATCTTTCCTTGAAACATTTCCTTCACAAGGAAATATCTTTAATTCAGAAATATCCATAAAAACACAATTATCACCAAGTTCTTCTTTCAGATACATTGCAATAATTTTTGATTTTGGTGTATCAATATCCTTCTCATTCCAATTATATCTGTTTGAACAACTTAATAATAGAATTTTTTTCTTAGTTTTTAATATATCTAAGGTCTCTTTTAGTTTTTTAGTACCTTTATCTTGTACTAATTCTTCTAAAAGCATCATTTTTCTAATTTTTGTTATTTCTTCTTGAATAATATCAGACATATTATTTACATTTTCTCCAACCACCACCTTTTGATTTATAGTTTTTTGCGGCCCAACCGTTGGCATATGCTGAAGGATAAACATCAAATTTCGCTTTTGCAGCAGCCTTAGACGCAGCCCACTTTGCTGGATCAGTAGGGCAATTTTTACTTTCGTCTATTTCCATAGATTCATACATTTCTTTTTCGGATTCGTTTTTGGGTTTTATACCCTTTTCTTTCATATGAATAGCTATGGCTGCTTGTTGTGCAGGACTTGAGGCCTCTTTAATACAATTAGGTACCTTTTTGCCATTTTTCATTTTGTAGCCCACTTTTTTATAACCTTCCCAACAAGATTCATTCAATTCATCATTTTCTCTAATTAGAGATTTCACAACATTTTTTAATTGTCCTTCAGTAATTTTAATTAATTGTCCCATAATAATAAATATTTTTAATCTATCGATACAACCTCAAATTGTATCACATTTTTATAAAATATACTTTCTCCGTTTATTTCTGCTTTTATTTCCAAATAATAAATTCTTGGAATTAAATAAGTTGTATCTAAGAAGAAACAATTTTCATTGTTTGTTCTATCTAATGGAGTCCAATCGTGTACTATGACACTTGTACTGGCTCCTTCTTGTATATAAATTTTATAGAAAACATTTTGAAATAATTCTGTTTGAGATACATCAATCGATCTAAATCTAACAACAATTTTTCTTTTTTCTAATTGGTCTATTTTTTCATTTTGTTTAATACCGTAGAATTGTACTGCGTATCTTTGATAATCTGTTGAACTACCTCCGATTGAAAACAAAGAACTATATTGATTGGGTATAAATTTTTGTGTTACATTTGGAACTGTCATTCCATCTATAGTTAAGTTTTTCCACACATCTAAATAAAATCTTCTTCCGTCACATATCATTCCTGTCATTCCAAATGTAATTTTATAAACACCTTTTTTTACTTTGATTGACTGTAAATCACCTAATCCCGCAATTACATTACCATTAGAATCTGTAACATCAACCAATGGTGCCGTATCTAAATCATAGAAATTACTACCCTTGGTCACATATAAATAAAGATTTTGTTCGATACCTGAAATGAAATTCGATCTATCGTCCAAGATTGTATCTTCAAAAAAAGATTCAACATATGGTTCATAAAAAGTTTGAGTATACTTACCAAAAAAAGAGACAGATTGTGGGTTGGATAAATATAATTCTTCATACGACGGTGCAAATGCGAGCCCTAAACCATAATCTGTTGTTCCACCTGTTAAAACACTATTTACATAATCTGTAATATCAACATTAATATCTTCATTTCCATTATCAAAATGTATTGTTTGGATAACATTTGGGTTAACATAAACTCCAAGCGTTGTCCATCCACTTAAGGTTGTAGCGTTATACCAGTTTGAAGGTGAGACACTATACGTGTAATCTTTACTCGTAACAACATCCGTTCCCATAGCAGCATCATACGCTGAGGAAGTTAATGTGGTTGGATTTACGACATAGTCAACACCAACACCTTCATCCCAATATTCAGGAATAGTAAAAAGTACTAAATCAAACGAAACTGCTCTATCCATACCGCTTCCTGTAGGTTGACTTAATAAATTACTATCGCCAAAAATTGTATTTTTTAGACTTAAAGTGTGTTTTGTGTTTTGGTTGATAACATAAGATCCACTTGAAATTAAAGATTGTAAACTGCCAAAATCTACTTGGAATAAGTATCTTGAGTAATTAACTCCATAAAAAATATTGGTATCAGCATTTTTTGCTGTATTTGTTAGAGCATTACTTATAATGGTATTATTCTTAAGAAAATATGAACGATAATAAGACATCTTTTTATTTATAAATATCAATTAGTTTATTCTAATTGACTTATTTAACATGTCATTTTCTAAAGTATTGATTTGTTTTTGTAATTCTATGAAATTTGGGTCAGATTGAATAAGTGGTGTAGCCATATTATGAACGTGGCTTTGGAACAAATTATATATTGTTTTACAGAAATTTAATAAAACATCTCCTCTAACTGTAGAGTATGTATTTGGTTCAATTCTCTGAATATAATCATCCTGTGTATATTCATAAGGATCCAATTCGTCAAAATTGATAGGTGAATTTGTCTCATTTGTGCTAGTTGATAAAAAATACATTTTATCAGATGTAATGGCCGCAAATGTTTGCTCATCTGAACTTGGGTCTATCTTGGAATAATCAGTAGATGTTGTTTGTGTGCTTACAGGTGCATTCGGATTCACCTTATCATAAATTAAACCAGATTCAGGACCCACTCCAATAATTGTGATATTTTGTAAAATTGTGGTTTTATTCTTTTGTTCTTGATCGTTTACAGGTTTTAAATTTATGAAACTATTTGAAGGTCTAAAATAAAACGGATGTAAATTATCTGTTGAATATTTTGAATATAATGGGTTGTTTGATAATAACACTCCCGACTGTTTTGTGTCTTGTAATGTATCTTGAAGTCCATCGGTGGATAACATATAGAGGGTATCACGAATATCAATATAAGTTTGTACAATTGGGTCATAACCATTTGGAGTATTTATAATTGTTGAAAAAGTAGGAGTAGTAGTCGTACCGTCTGTATTCAATAACTTAGTTATGGTATTATTCAAAGGGATATAACCTATGAAATTATTAGTATTGTAGTCGTTACCTGCTTTATTTTTATCAATTTTATATAAAAACCAATCGATTCTTGTTGGTGAAGCTAAATTATCTATCTGATATTCAATAATATATGACATTAACTTAGATTCTGTTTTAGTAGTTGTAGTATCGACAGATGTTAATGAAGCAGTATACGGGAATTTTTTCAAGGATATTTTAGAAACTTTATTACTCATCAATGGAAATGATAATAACAAAGTTTTTTCACTCGAATTTGCGGATTCTTTAGATAACAATTTACCACCTCTTAATACTAATCCATTCTCAGTAAAAATTACGTCAGATCCATATTTTCCGTATAAAGCGTAATCCGATTTTTGTGCTAAAGAATTTTCAATGGTATAACCATTTGGATTTATATATTCACCTGTTTGGTTAAAAATATCCTTACTATTTTGTGTTGAATTACCATAAGTAGTATTTTCAACTTGTTGTGACCAAGATTGGTCATTAAAATCGTGAGATGTTGTGAATGGACCTGCTATGTATTCTTTATTATCAGTATCCTTCTCAGTATCGTAATTTATAATTTTTACAGATTGACCTATTTCAGGAATGAAATTTATATTAGTAGGTAAAAATGGAATACAAACAAATGGGTCTCTCTTATCCCATTTAACGTAATCAATAGAATTTTCTAAAACGCCAATTTTATCATTATAACGAGCTGCTCTAATTCTACCAATTCCTTTTGGATCTACATTATCAATAACCTGACCTATATCTATAATTTTCATTATTTTTTCTGTCTATTTTTTAATTCATTATTAACTTTATTATATGAAACCTCTACACTATCTAAATGTCTTGTCAAATCAATTATTAACTGCTTTGTTTTTTCAAATTCAGTATATAAATCGTTAGCTGCTTCTAATAAATCTTTATTAGGAGTGTCGTTAACATTTTTTACTATTTTTAATAATTTTTCTTTTTCCATTTTAAAAAACTTTACCCGATAGAATTAACGCACCAGGCGGAATCACTAATGGAGGTACAGGACCTGCTTGAGGTATAACTATCAATTTATTACTTACTTTAGCAAAACCATTTTCATCTTGTTCTTCTGTGTGCCCATCAATTATTGATTTAACAAAAGGAATAATATCATTTGGAACACCAAATATTGGATTAGTGTTAATTCCTGCTTTTTGCATTTTTCCAATAATTCCCATTAAAGCTCTGTCTTGACTATAACCAGGTAATAAATAAGCATTACTCAAAATAAAACCCGGTACATCAGGAAAGGGTAAATTACCATCAGGTTTTCCTGTTCCATTCAAAGCAGATTTAATAGTTGTGATAATCATACCAAAATAATCTTCACAATTAATACCTTCAGTTAATAACTTTCTCAATATAGCTAATAAGCTTGTTATTATTGACAAAAAACGTTTATTTTTATTTGTAATAATTGAAGCAACAATTTGAGAAAGTAATTTCAACAAATCTCTTTTAATCAATCTCCAAAATTCATTCAAGAATCTCCAAAATAAATCGTTAATAATTTTAGCGAATAATTTAGATAATTTTTTCATTAAATCTTTCGTTGTTAAAAAGCTATTAACACCGGCCACATAAATTTTATAAACTACAACTAAAGGAAAAAACATTTTTGGTCCTAAAATAGAACCAATCATAGCTTTAGGTAAATTCAAAATATAATTATTCAATAAATTTATTTGGAAATTTTCTTTAGGTATTGAGCTATTAGATTGTGATGCTGAAGTTGCTGCAGCTTTTTCTATTGTTTGATTAACAGCATCAACCGTTGTTTTTCTATTTACTAAATAAGAGAAATCTTGATTGATAGAAGTGTTAACTGGAATTTCAAAATTGTTACAATCTGTAAATCTCAAAACTCTTCTTATTCTTGCATCCTCTTCGTCTAAATCTATTCCTTCAACATTGTTAAAATCGAAATACGAATCAACATCTTGATCATTTTCATTAAATAATCTTGATGGGGTTTGATTCACTAAATTTGAACTATCCCCTCCTGAGCCATCACCTGCACCACAAACAGCAAATAATTTAGACAACAATCTATTCATATCATTTAATGCCCCATTAAAAATAGGTGTAGCTGAACTATCTGATTGTAATGTTAATAGCAATGCCTTTTTCATCACATCATCTAATTTAGGATATTCAATACTTGAATAATAATCATTGAATAAATCACTAAAATAAACCGTTTGTCCTGTAACAAAACCATCGAATGTCCATCCTGATAATCCTTGCGTTAACCCTGTTACGTTCCATAATTGATTATTAGAATTCCAATTCAAAGTAAACAATTTCTTTTTACTTAAACCATAAAAATCGTAAGTTGGGTTTGTGAATGTAGAGTATAATTTTCTATCAAATTTTATTCTACCTGTTGCAGGAATTTGTGGTTCGTACATTATTTGTCCTGTCGCTGATGACGGGTCAATTTGCAACATATTGAAAAAATCAATTTCAGATGGAGCAATGGTAAGTTCATCTATCATTATTGATGAATTTGTACCACAAATACCATCACCCGCAAAAAGGGCTGATTTGATATCGTTCATTACAATATTTGGTGCTGCTATCATTGTAGCATCTAATGCTTGATGAGCGTACTGTTGTAATTTATTAGTTGAAAATAATTTTATTTTAGTTGTTCCTGAAATAGTTTTACTATTATAAGAAGAATCTTTTACTGGTGATACATTAGTATCGTTATTAATAAAATTTGATGTAGCAATAAAACTATTCGCTATTGTGATAATTTGTTTGAATAAATCGTCTGTGGTATCTTTAACTGTTTTGTTTATATCCTTTTCATAATCACCCAATCTTTTACCTGAAAAGGGGATTTTAGATTTTAAATCATTTAATAAAGAATTTGTAGTAGAGGAAGTAGAAATAGTTGAAAAGTCGTTAAATTGTTTAACGACTTCTATTTGTGATAATATTTGATTTTGTTGTTCGTTCTGAGTTGGCATTATAATTCGTAATTATCACTTTTATTATTACTACCATCATTTACCAATTTATCTAAGATAGCTCTATCTTCATCGGATAATGTTAATTTACCCATAGGCCCTCCACCTGAACCCGAACCTTGAGTTTGTTTCAATAGTACACCCTGTAATTTTACAAGGGAAATTTTCTTTTCAGTACAATCGTTCAGTATTTTCTGTTGTTCTTTTATAACTGGTCCAATTGTACTCATATCCTCAGCATCTTTCATAAAACTCATCATTTTTCTTAAGATAGTTGAGGCTGTATTTCTATTTTCAACCACGTCATTATAGATTTCTTGCATTAATGCTAATGCAGATTCAACATCTAATGTTATGTTGTTTTTAGTCGATCTCATATATATAAATACTTTATTCTAAAAACCCATTTAAAATTCCGCTATATATTTTTTTGAACTTCTTCAAAGAAATACGTATTTCTTTGGTTGACAGCGATGTCATCTCTCTTAATGAGAGCAAAATGAGATTTTTGTTGAATTTATTTCCTGTACCAATTTCAAATATTTTTTCAAAATTACTAAAGATTTCAAGTAAAGCGTAACCTAACTTTTTCTCGTTTTCATCTAAATTTTCTTTTTCAATAAACTCTTCAAGTGAAATGGTTAATTTTATTATAACATCTCTATAATCAATTATGTGTTCATCGATAGTATATGTTAATTCAGGCCTTTCTTCAATATCAGAGGAAATGTCATCATACGAAACACTTCTATTTTGTTCTTTGGTGTCTTTTTGAATTGCCCCCATAAGGTAATTCTTACAGATTGTACCAAAATAAGAATATGCTTTGTGGTTTTTGTCAGGGTCAAACTTAGCTACTTTAGTGATTAAAAAAGACATAGTGTCGTTATGAATCTCTTCAAATTCCATATCTTTTCTATATAATTTATAACGGCGGATAATACTTTCGACCATTATTATCAGGGGTTCTCGTAAATATTCGTTGAATATCTTGTTTCTTTCTTCCTCGGATTCGGATTTTAAATACCTTACTACCGCTTGTTCTTGATCCTCCCCAAAATATATTTTTTGGGTTCTTTTTCTTGGCATTAAGACGCTACATAATTTATATCTCGTTTATTTTTGAAAAAAAACTCTTTTTTTGCTGTATCTAACCAAAATTTAACTTCGTCCTCACTTAATTTAACGGTATCATCATTCTTGTATAACCAAAATAAAGAATCCTCTCTGAAATTAACGTGTTGATAACCAACTTTGGGAACGGTCATAATTCTAACACCATTATGAGTCAATCTTAATAATAATTCATAATTGAATGTTAATTTGATATTTTCTTTGAATTTACCATTATCAATAATAACTTTGGTTTTAAATAAACCTCCACTTGTTTGATAATTTTGAAACTCTAACAATACTTCATTGTCGATGAATCCCTGCATATCAGTAAAACCATATGCCCAAGCAGATTCATTCATAAATGTTAAAAATTTACCATCAGGTTTTACATCTTTTACTATAGGTAAAAATACATCCACATCAGTAAAAGTATCCATATATTGATGCATACTTTTTAACCAAACCGGTTTGAATTCGTCATCAATTTCCAAAATTGTAAACCAATCTGTTTTACAACTATCGATCCCCAAATTAATTTGTGAACAAAAATCTGTTTTTAAATTGTTAACAATAACATCTATTGTTAATTTTTGAGATAAATTACCGAATTTTTTTGCCAATGATGGCGGGCACACAATTATAACATTTACATCGTTATGAAAATCTTCAATAGATGCAATTGCATTTTTTAACATTGTTTCATAATCCCCTTCAATTGTGTGTACGGGAATTATTACTGTGATATTTGTTTCACTCATACAGTTTCTGATTTTTTTAATTTTTCTAATGCACTTTCTAATGCGTCTACTCGTTTATTAAGTAATGAACTGAAAATTGATACTATGTTCTTTTGTGTAATATCTGTTTGATATGGTAATAAAGTATCTTTCATTTTTTGAATAACTTCATCTGTTAATTCAACTCCATCGATAAATGCTAAAATATAAGTTCCTAAAATGTCTACGATTTTGGTCATATCATATGTCCACATACCGTTTTTGCTTAACCAATCAGGTTCCCTGTTTGGTATTTTACCAACTACAGGTACATTTGATTTCATACATTCCAATGGGAATGTTCCAAATGTTGAATCTTCATCAACCCACAAAGCAACCATACATTCTTTTAAATTATGTGCAAAGTCATCATAGGACATTTGAACCATATCTCTGAATGTGATCCATCTTAATTGTGGATATTTCAAATAGAATTCTGAAATTAATTTTTTATGTACAACTCTGTCTCTACAATTTATTGCTACAAATGGTTTTAATGGCAATTCAATTGGTTTAAAATTATCACCAATAATTGGTGGAACAATAAAAATTAATGATTCAGGAAAATATTCAGCTAAATATTTTTTTGCACCTTCAGTTGTTGTGATTATTTTATCGAAACCATAGTCGCTAAATCTACTACCAATTGGTAATGTTTCATAAATGTAATCAAGTTGTTGAATCAATAAAACTTTAATACATTTCATTGATGATAATTGCGGTAACACATTACCATAATATTCAGGGACAACAATAGTATCTTCAATTGATAATAAAATTTTATCTTCTTTAATTGAAACTACTGGGATGTCTTTGTATGTGTCACCTAACCAACTGACACCAGAATAGTCTTTTTCCTCAACTAATATTTTACTGATATATCCATTATTTTTTAATGTCAGAGCCATATCGTAGATATGTTTAACGGATGCTCTTGCATTATTTTTTGTATCATAAACTAAAAAGTATATAACACTTTCTTTGGTTTTTAAATTACCTAAAGCCGTTTCTAATTTTTCTATGTTTTCTTGATTATTACTCATCTTCTTTTATTATATCGCTTTTTATTAAACTATTAAATGCCAATTTGAATGACATTGCTGTGTCCTTTTGTGCAAATACACCCATTTCTTCATCAACTTCCTCGAATTCATTTAAAACTCTATCTAAACACATTTTTATAATTTCATATTTAAAAATGTTTACTTCAATAGAATCAGCGTCTTCAGATTCAACTGATGTTTTTCTAGTTTTCTTTTTATTTATTCTACATTTGTCTGTGATTCCGTCGAAATCAATGTAGTAGTGTTTCCCGAATAACTCAACCATGTTTCTTGTATTTCAGATAATTTACTTATTTCTGTTTTATAAGTAAAGTATTGGTTATATGAAGTGTTAAATTTTATGCCAATTTTATTTTCTGGACAAGCATCTAATATGGATTTATTATCCGTAATCCATACATCACATTTGTCCCATTGATTTACAATATCTTCGCTTCTTATAAATTTAATATGATTACCTAAATAACCATTTTTAGATAAAAAGAATAATGTACCAGGTTTAGCTTTACCCAATTCATCCAAACCAATTAACGTGTATGAATGTTGTTGATTTTCATACATTAATTTATGTAATTCTGTAAATGTTGTGGAATAACTTAATCCTGCGTGACCAAATATCTCGATTGGATATTCGATGAAAAGAAAATGTTCAAATTCTTCTGTAGATTGAAATTTGTAAGAATTTAGTAGATTATCATTTTGAATTGGCTCAGTTACACCATATTCAAAAGTGTTTTCTTCTTCAAATGTTACATCATCAGCTAAGTAAGCTTCGTTATAATGATAGTCAAATTTTTGGATGGTATTTCTTAAAACCCCATCTATACTTATAAAAATTTCCATATCTAAATATAATACGAAAGGGGTTATAAGTAAACCCCTAATCGTATCTATTTAATATTTCTCCAATGATTGGATTACGTACGATATCTTGATTACTAAATTCAAATATACCTATACCTTTAACGTCTTGTAATCTAACTTTGGCATCATAAAGACCTGATTTAGTTTTGTCTCTATATTTGTCAGATTGTTCAAGATCTCCTGATATAAAAAATTTAGAATTAAAACCAATACGAGTTAACAATAATTTAATTTGAGATGGTGTAGCATTTTGAGCCTCTTCAAAAACAAGAATTGTATTATCTACATTCCATCCCCTCATATAAGCCAAAGCTGCCACTTCAATAAATCCTTGGTCTTTCAATTCTTCTCGTGCTTCTTTACCTATTATTTTATTTAACAAATAATATGATGGATAAATGTATGGGTCCAATTTTTCTTCTAAACCGCCCGGAAGTGACCCTAATTTCTCTTCAGCTTCCACCGCAGGTCTAACTATAATAATCTTTTCAAACTTGTTAGAATCGTCGTATAATAAGTCTACAGCACGTTTCATCGCAATATATGACTTACCAACACCTGCTGGTCCGAAACATAATGTAATTTGGCTTTCACCAAGTATGCGCCAATATTCTTCTTGATTTTTAGTGAGGAACTTTTCTTTAGGACGTTTTATGATTTGTCTAATCCTATCTTTATGTGATATTTTTTTCTCTTCTGCTACTACGGGTGGTTGGGGTGTTTTGGTTTTTGTTTTATAAGCCAAAATTGATAGTTTTAATTGTTCCGTTTATTGTTTATAAATATCATCTATTTAATATGTTTAAAAATTCTCCTAACATTATTAGGTAAAGAATTGATAGGAATTAATTTACATTTTATTGTTTCTAATCCTTGTTTTACCGCTT
>Ga0208498_1000010_pt1 | contig 107881 bp, 100 predicted proteins | sample CryBogCBE12Aug09_FD_185502 | JGI IMG/M metagenome (GOLD analysis project Ga0208498, IMG submission 185502) | Freshwater microbial communities from Crystal Bog, Wisconsin, USA - CBE12Aug09 (SPAdes) (version 2) | ecosystem: Environmental > Aquatic > Freshwater > Lake | place: Crystal Bog... | reverse complement strand
CTCGAGCGCCCGAACCGGCGCATGGTGGTGGCCTGCTTCGCGAGCCACATCCACCGCGTCCAGCAGATTGTGGACGTCGCACGTGGGCAAGGTCGAAAGGTGGCTCTGATGGGCCGCTCGATGGAGGCCAACGTCAAGCTGGCCCGGAAACTGAACTTGCTGCACGTCGACATGGCCGACTTCATCGATATTGAGAACGTCTCGCGGTACGAACCGGGAGAGGTCTGCGTGATCTGCACGGGTTCGCAAGGTGAGCCCATGGCCGCGCTCTCGAAGTTGTCACGCGGTGACGCCCGCAACTTCACTGTTGGCGCGGATGACACGATTATTTTGAGCTCGCACCCGATTCCGGGTAACGAGTGGTCGGTGGGACGGGTCATTGACGACCTGCACCGCGCTGGCACCGAAGTGATTCACTCTGGTCACGAACCGGTGCACGCCTCGGGTCACGCTCGACAGGGGGAGCTCCGCACGTTCCACCAGTTGCTGCGACCCCGAAACTTCGTTCCCGTGCACGGCGAGTACCGCCACTTGCGTCACCACGCCGACCTGGCTGCTTCTATGGGTCTGGGTGACAAGCACATTCTCATCTGCGAAGACGGCGACCAGATCGAAGTGTCGCTCGACGGCATCCGCCGTGCGGGCCAGGTCCCCGCGGGTTTCCACTACATTGACGGCTCGGCGGGCGACTTGGATGAGAAGCCGCTCGAGGAGCGTCGGATGCTCGCCGCGTATGGCGTCGTCCAAATTTCAGCGGGCGTCGATGAACACTCGGGCACCCTCGCGCAGCCCGTCAAAGTAACGACGCGCGGATGGTTTGACGGTGATCACGACCGCAGCGTCGTTGACGCCATCACGCAGTCTGTTCGCGACTCGCTGCAGGCCTCGCTCGCCGAAGGCGTGCGCGACGCGGACGAACTGTCAAAGGTGGTCCAACGAGCAGCGGGACGACTTCTGGGCCAGAAGTTCCGACGCCAGCCAGTTCTGATGGTGGCCGTACTCGTCCTCTAGTCCTTTTCGGGTTCGCCGTTACCGGCGTTCGCCCGACCGGTGCGGTAGAAGGATTTTGTCCGAATCTGTTCGTCCGTGAGGCCCCGATCGCGAAGCGCCGCGGTCACCGTTTTGACGACGGAAAACTCGGCGAAGACGTAGGCCTGACCGACGTGATCGGGGAAGTCGAAGGCACTCAGACCAGTGAGAAGTCCGGCGGGATCGTGGTACTGGCGACCCTGTCGTTCGACGAAGATGCCCGTGACACCAAGTCCTTCGTCAAAAGGTGCCGTGCGGGCGTCCTCCATGGTGTCGACTTCGACGATAAAGATGGCCTTGCCGGGCACTTCAATCGATTCGGCCATCCGATAAAACGAGGCCAGTCCCGTCGTGTCGCCGACAAAGAGATGCCAATCTGCCATCGGATCAAGTGTGATCTTGCCGCGTGGTCCAACGATGTCAACGTCGTCACCCACCTGGCATGACGTCGCCCATGAGGCGCCGGGTCCCTCATGATTGGTCACAATCCAGAGGGTGATGGTATTGGCGTCATCGTCGCGGTGGCGAACGCTGTAGCGACGACGTGTGGGTCGCCCCTGGGCGTCGTGAACGAGCACCATGACGTCATTGCCGGGCACACCACCAATTGAGGCGTCACCGTGCAGTGTGACCTCGTAGAGTTCGGGGCTTAATTGGCTGGTTGACTGAACCGTGAGCACGGCCGCCGACACGCTGAGGCGATCCGCTAGTTGCTGCGAGATGGGGTCAAGTGAGCAAACCATGGAAGTACATTACCCAGAGAGCACGGAAAGCGAACACTAGTTCGGTATCGTTGAGGGGTGGCTACCGCACGAAAATCCAAACCAGCGCCGAAGCGCACCGCCAAGCACGCGGCGAAGAAGGACTCGGTGTGGACTCGCCACGAACGAGACATCTGGATTGTGACCTTTTTCGTGGTGGGAGTCTTCGGACTGTTAGCCGAAATTGGTGCATTGGGACCCGTGGGTCGCGTCATCGCGGCCGCCCTGGAGAGCGTGATGGGGCTTGGACGGTACGCCTTGACCGTGTCGCTCGTGGTGTTGGCGGGTGCCTTAGTGCTCGGACGAGTTGAGTTTGAACGGGCCCGCTTTACCTGGGGCATTGGCCTCCTTGTCACTTCCGTCAGTGGGCTCAGCGAGGTGGCAAGCGACCATCCGTCGTATGGTGCGCCGAGTGCTGTCCTCGGACGAGCTGGTGGCTGGATCGGCATCGCCATTGGTGGCTCGTTGCGTCACTGGTTGGGGTCGCTCGGCGCGGCCGTACTGCTGCTGGCCATCGCGGTGGTTGGCATCATGTTCGCCACCTCAATTGGCCTTCGCGTTCTCGTCGCCGCTCTGGTGGCCTTGACCAAGGCCATTGCGACCCGAGCAGCTCAATGGTGGACGGCGCGTCCGAAGGTTGCGGATGAACCCGTGAAGCCCGAGCCGGCAGTGAAGCCCCGCCGCGAACGTCGCCCCGCGGCAAAAGAGACTGACGAACCTGCGCCGGAAACCGTGACGCCAACTGTCGAGGCGGATCCCTACGAGGCGTCGTATGAACCCGTCGAGGAGTCGGTACCGGCGCCGGCCAGACCATCCAAGGAGCCCGTGCAGACCGGCTCGTGGACATTGCCCTCGATGTCGTTGCTGACCCGAGTCAAGGAACAGCGTCAGGACCGTGACGCCATTGAGGCCGCCGGGGCCGAATTAGTGGAGGCCCTCACCGCACACGGTGTCGACACGACGCTGGTGGGCTTTACCGTTGGACCAACGGTGACGCGCTACGAACTCGAACTCGGCCCCGGTGTGAAGGTCGCGCGTGTGACCTCGCTTAACCGCGATATTGCTTACGCGATGGCGACGCCCGATGTCCGCATTCTGGCCCCTATCCCCGGTCGGTCGGCCATTGGTGTCGAAGTACCAAACCGTCAGCGGACGTTGGTCGTGCTGGGTGACCTGCTAGCCACCGAAGAGGCCATTGCGTCGACCCACCCGCTCGACGTGCCGATTGGCCGCGATATCTCCGGTAAGACCATTGTGGTCAATCTCGGTGAGATGCCGCACGTCTTGATCTCCGGTGCGACCGGTGCCGGTAAGTCGTCGTGCATCAACTCACTCATCACCTCGTTGGTGATGCGCGCCACGCCCGATCAACTGCGGTTGCTCCTCATCGACCCCAAGCGCGTTGAGATGGGGCAGTACAACGACCTGCCTCACTTGCTGGCGCCCGTCGTGGTCGACCCGAAGAAGGCTGCCGGCACGTTGCACTGGGCCGTGAAGGAGATGGAACGTCGCTACGACATCCTCGCCGAAAGTGGCGCTCGCGACATCACGAGTTACCAGCAGATGATTGCTCGCGGTGAGCTGAAGCCCATTCCGAGCATCCGGGAAGAAGTTGCCGACGCCGTGGAGCGTGCCACCGGACTGCCCTCGGACGTACCATCCTCACCCGAGCCCGAGACCTTCCCCTACATCGTGATTGTCGTGGACGAGCTCAACGACCTCATGATGGTTGCCGCACGTGACGTCGAAGAGTCCGTCGTGCGCATTGCTCAAATGGCCCGAGCAGTTGGCATTCACCTCGTCCTCGCGACCCAACGCCCGTCGGTGGACGTCATCACCGGCGTCATCAAGGCCAACGTCCCGTCTCGAATGGCCTTTGCCGTCTCCTCCCTCGCGGACTCGCGCGTCATCCTGGACCAGGCCGGTGCCGAGCGCCTTATTGGCAAGGGTGACATGCTCCTCGTTACCGCATCGAGCAACATTGCTCGACGGCTCCAGTCGCCGTGGGTCTCGGAAGAAGAAGTTCGCAAGGTCGTGGAGAACTGGAAGGCGCAAGGCGGACGCCGTGAAACAGTAATCGCACTCGACGCTCCCGTTCGCCTCGAGGGTGGGTCGTCGGGGGGCACTGAGGATGACGACGACGAGTTGCTACGTCAAGCCCGCGACCTCGTGATCCGCACGCAGTCGGGTTCGACCTCCATGCTCCAGCGCAAGTTGCGGGTGGGTTTTGCCCGAGCGGGCCGCCTGATGGATCAACTCGAGCAGGAGCACGTCGTCGCGCCGGGCGATGGTTCAAAGTCTCGCAAGGTACTCGTCACGCTCGACGAGTACGACCCGTCAGCGTTCTAGCGTGGCTCGCCCCGCAACCTTCATCGGGCGACTTCGAGCCTCGTGGCGCGGCGTTGGTCTGCGTCTGCTCGGCGTAGTGCTCGGTGCCGTAAGTGCCGTTGGCGGCCTCGTGGCCATGCAGCTGCCGTTGCTGCACCCGGCCGCGGCGGTCGCGGTGGACGTGGGATCTCTCCCACTGCACGCCACCGTGCAGCATCCGCTGTGGCCCGCGCAGGGCGAGGCGGCCATCGTTATCCCGCAGCTCGGCGTCGACCAGTCGACATCGTCGGCGCTGCTACCGATTGCGTCGCTCACCAAGATGATGACGGCCTACGTGGTGCTGGCCAAGTTGCCGCTGCAACCGGGCCAGTCCGGACCGTGTCTGGTGGTGAATGCCGCCGACGTGAGCGCCTATCAGTCAATGAGGAGCAGTGATCAGTCCTCGGTGGCAGTGGCGGCGGGGGAGCGTCTCTGCGAGGCCGATCTGTTGCGGGGTTTGTTGGTGCACTCGGCGTCAAATTTCGCCGCGATGCTGGCCGACTTGACGTGGGGAAGTCAGGATGCCTTCATTGCCCAGATGAACGCCGTCGCTGTCGCGCTCCAGATGGTGGGCACCCACTACAGCGACGTCTCGGGGTACCGACCTACCAATGTCTCGACGGCCAGTGACCAAGGACGTCTGGCGGCCCTCCTCATGGCCAACCCGGTCTTCGCCAGCGACGTGAACAACGCCAGTGTGGTGTTGCCGGTGGCCGGTCGAGTCAATTCGTTCACGCCCTTTGTCGGGAGTTACGGCGTCATTGGTGTTAAGTCTGGTCGTACGCAGGCCGCGGGTGGCTGTGACGTGATGGCCACGATGCTGTCGTACGCCGCTCGTCCCACCCTCGTCATCACCGTGGTGCTGAACCAGCGGGGCGGTGATTTATTAGGCCCCGCCGGTGCCGCCGCTCTCGCGTTGACACAGTCGATAACACCCGACGCAATCGTGGCGATTGTTCACCGTGGCTCGGTCGTTGGGCGAGTGCAGTGGGCGGGCAAAGAAACGGACCTCGTGGTGCGAAGAGGTCTGCAACTGTCTCCGACGTGGGTCCCATTGGGCACGAGCCCGGCTTCTTATTCGTACCACGTTGCTCTCCACCGCTTTTCGAAGCGCCTCCGACGCGAGGCACTGGTTGGATCGCTGACGGTGCGTAGTGGGGATGTTGCTCACACCAGAATGATCGTGGTGCGAGACGCCATTGGTCCAGCCACCTTGTGGCAGGACCTACGCTAGAAGTCATGCGCGTACGTGTTCCGGCCTCGTCGGCCAATCTAGGTCCGGGCTTTGACGCCCTCGGTGTTGCCCTGAGTCTGTATCTCGAGGTGAGTGTGACACCGGCCGACGAGTTCTCGATTACGACGTCTGGTTTCGGTGCGGGATCCTTCGACACACCCGACCACCTTGGCGCCGTCGTGGCCCGACGCGTACTCGGGCACGACCGCTTCGCCATGCACGTCCACTCCGATATTCCGCTCTCTCGCGGACTGGGATCATCGGCGTCGTTGGCGTTGGCCGCCGCGGCCGCGGCCGGAAGTACAAACCCTCTCCACGAAGCCATCGTGGTTGACGGCCACGCGGAGAACGCTGCGGCCTCACTACGCGGAGGCTTGGTGATTGCGACGACGAATGACACGGATGGTGCCGTTGTTCGTGACCTGACTCTCGATCCCGCCTGGCGATTCGTCGCCGTCGTTCCCGACCAGGAGCTCGCAACGGCCGACGCTCGTCGGGTGCTCCCTGCCTCGGTGCCGTATCACGATGCGGTGGCCAATGTCGGTGCGGTGGGTCTGCTCATCGCCGGACTGGCGAGGCACGCTGACTTTGTGGCCGCCGCCATGGATGACTATCTCCATCAGCCCTACCGCATGGATCTCCTGCCCTTCGCGCGGCCACTCCTGGCGCGCTTACGCGAAGCAGGAGCGGCCGGTTCATGCTGGTCGGGTGCCGGTTCCACGATGTTGGCCCTCGTCACGAACGAGACTGCAGACGCGGTGGCCGCTGTGGCCTCCGCCTTTCTCGTCGACAACGAAGTGGCCGGAGTGGTCCACGTGCTCGACGCCGACCGTCGAGGCCTCGTGGTTGTTGATGAGTAGTACTCGCTCGCGAGACGCCGTCGTTGGCGCCGCGTTGATTGTGGCGGGCGCGACGAGTATTCAGTGGTCGGCGGCCATCGTGGAGCCAGCGTTTCGTGTCTTTTCTCCGAATGCGGTGAGCGCGTGGCGCTTCTTTTTTGGGGCCCTGGTGCTTCTCGCCCTCACCCGACCCCCACTGCACCGTTGGCACAAAGAACAGTGGCGTAGTGCGATCGCCCTCGGCCTCGCCGTGGCGTTCATGAATCAGTGTTTCTTCCAGTCCATCGCCCGTATCCCGTTGGGTGCGGCCGTGACTATTGAGTTCCTCGGTCCACTGACGGTGGCCGTGGTCGGTCAACGCTCGAGACGCCACCTCGCCTTCGCCGGTCTGGCTGCCGTGGGTGTGGTGTTTCTGGGTCATCCGGGTGGCCACCTCACAACGTTCGGCGTTCTCTTCGGCCTCGGCAGTGGCCTCGGCTGGGCTGGGTACATCTTCGCCAACAAGCGAGTAGGCGTCGCTGCGCCGGGCTTCGGAGGACTGGCGGTGTCGATGGCGGTGGCCGCGGTGGCCACCACTCCTTTCTCTATGAGTTCAGTGGCGACGCTGTCCGCACACCCCTGGTTGGGCGGCCGCCTCCTTCTCGTTGCCTGCATGTCCATTGTTTTTGGCTTCGCGCTCGAGCTCCAGGCCCTGCGGCGACTCCACGCCGCCAGTGTGGCGGTACTCATGGCCGTCGATCCAGCGATTGCGTTCGTTCTGGGCTTTCTGGTGCTGGGCCAGCGGGCGGGTGGCTGGGATCTCGTGGGGCTTCTGTGCGTGGTCGCCGCCGGCGTCGGGGTCACGATTGATCAGCACGGTGACAACGCGTCGACCGCAGCAAAAGCCTCTACGAATTAGGCTGAGAGGGTGAGCCAACCGAAAACTTTCGCGATTCGCACCTTCGGGTGCCAGATGAACGAACACGACTCGGAGCGGCTGGCCGGCCTCTTAATGGCCGATGGTCTCGTGCCGGCGGAGGCCGATACCGACGCCGACGTCGTCGTGTTCAATACCTGCACGATTCGAGAAAACGCCGATTTGAAGCTCTACAGCGCCCTTGGTCACCTCAAAGCCGAAAAGGAACGCCGACCCGGTATGCAAATCGCCGTGGGCGGCTGCATGGCCCAGAAAGATCGGGGCTCCATCCTCGAGCGCGCCGAGTGGGTGGACGTCGTGTTTGGTACGCACAACCTGGCCCAAGCACCCGCACTCCTTCGTCGGGCCGCCGTGGAGGGGCCCATCGTGGACGTCTGGGACGCCCCCGACCACGCGGCCGCCATCGACATGGCCCCCGCGCTCTACGCCGTGCGAGAACTGCCGTGGGCGGCGTGGATGACAATTCAGACGGGCTGCGACAACACCTGCGCCTACTGCATCGTTCCGTCGGTGCGGGGTGAGGAAATCTCTCGACCCTTCGACGACTTGATTCGTGAGGCGGAACTCCTGGCGGCGTCCGGAGTGACCGAGATAACGGTGCTGGGGCAGAACGTCAACTCCTACGGTCGCGACATCACGAAGCGACGCCCGCTCTTCGCCGATTTGCTCCGCGCATTGGGTGCCATCGATGGTATTGAACGACTACGTTTCACGTCGCCGCACCCCAAGGACTTGCGTGAAGAGACCATCGCCGCAATGGCTGAAACGAATGCCGTCTGCCCGCAGCTGCATTTGCCGATGCAGTCTGGTTCCGACCGGGTCCTCGCCGGTATGCGCCGTGGCTACACCGCCGAACGCTACATGGAACGGCTCACGAGTGCTCGGGCGATGTTGCCGGACCTCGCGGTCACGACTGACCTCATTGTTGGTTTCCCGGGTGAAACCGACGCCGAGTTCGACGAAACGCTCGCCGTGGTCGCCGAGGCCGATTTCGACTCGGCCTACACCTTCATTTTCTCGCCGCGTGAGGGAACTCGGGCCGCCACCATGACCGATGAGTTCGTCGATGATGCCGTGGTCACGGAGCGATTCGCTCGCCTCAAGGATGTGCTTGACCGGTCGGCCCTGCGCAAACACGAAGCCCGCGTTGGTGTTCGCGAGGAAGTGCTCGTGGAGGGTCCGTCACGTCGCAACGATCAGGCCATCTCCGGCCGCACGCGACAGGGGAAGTTGGTCCACTTTCCCGTCACAGAGCGCACTATTCGGCCCGGAGCACTCGTCGAGGTTGACATTACCCACGGGGCGCCCTACCACCTGCTCGGTGAGCTGGTGTCACTCGTACGAGAGCCGAAGCACAAACGCCGTATTCCCGTGGTGTCGCAGTGAGGAACCACGGCGGCATGGCCGTGGCGCTGGTGGGTCCAACGGCCTCCGGGAAATCAGCGATTGCCCATCAGGTCGCCCTGTCGATGCCCGGGTTCGTGGAGATTGCCTGCGTTGATTCAATGACGGTCTACCGGGGCATGGATATCGGAACGGCGAAGCCGAGTACGGCTGACCAAGCTGAAGCGCCCTACCACCTGCTGGACTTGGTGGACGCGAGCGAGGAGTTCACGCTCTCGCAGTTCCAATCGGCCGCGCGAGTGGCGACCGACCTCATCTGGGCGCTTGGTGGCGCCGTGCTCTATGTCGGCGGCACCGGCCTCTACGGTCGAGCAGTGCTTGACAACTTCGACATACCCGGTCAGTTTCCCGAGGTGCGCGCAGCACTCGAGGCTCGCACCGATGACCTCCCCGCGCTGTACGCGGAGTTGCAGATGCTTGACCCGACGGCCGCCGCCACAATGGAGCCGACCAATGAACGTCGGATTCTTCGCGCACTCGAAGTATGCCTCGGCGCCCAACGCCCCTTCTCTTCCTTCGGTTCGGGCATGCGGACGTATGGTCGCGAGCGCGTGGTGCAGATTGGCCTCGACGTTGATCTGGTGACCCTCGACGAGCGCATCACGTCTCGTTTCCGGCTGTGGATGGACGAGGGTTTTCTCGATGAGGTCGCTCGCCTGCGCGAATCTGGCATGAGTCGCACGGCTCGCCAGGCCGTTGGCTATCGCGAACTCTTGGCGCACCTCGAGGAAGGTGTAGCCCTTGACGCGTGCGTCGACGCCGCGATTACGCAGAGCAAGCGGTTGGCTCGTCGCCAGCGGTCTTGGTTTGGTCGTGACCCTCGGGTCCGTTGGATGAGCAGCCCCGATCAGGCGCTCGAGGAAGTTCGACGCGTGCTCGAGAGCCCCGACGGCTTCGTGCGAGACTAAGAAAATGACGCAGCTGCAAAAGTGGCACGGGGCCGGTAACGACTTTTTGGTGAGTGTGGCCCCCGACCTCGTCTGGACGCCGGAGTTAGCCCGTCTCGTGTGTGACCGTCACCTCGGTATCGGTGCGGATGGTCTACTCGTGGCGACGGCGCAGGGCGACGACGTAGCGATGACCCTGTTCAATGCCGACGGTTCGGTGGCGGAAATGTCGGGAAATGGCATTCGCGTTTTGGTGGCGGCGTGGAAGCGCGCGACCAGCGACGACCGTTCGGTGATCACGGTCCATACCGCCGTGGGCGTTCGGCACGTCTCGCTTGAACTAGATGGTTCGTTCGGCGATGGCTCGGTGTTGATGGGTCCGGTGACGCTGCATGCCCCCCTCGAGGGAACGCTCGGCGTGGCGTCGGTTGGCAATCCCCACGTGGTCGTACTTGACCAACCGGAGTGGGACGACACGATGCGCGAGCGTCTGGCCGCCGACTGGGCCGGGCAGCTCGGTGGTGCCAACGTGGAATTCGTGACGGTGCGGAGCGTTGACGAAGTGGCGCTCCGCGTCATCGAGCGTGGTGTTGGCTGGACCTTGGCCTGTGGCACGGGGTCCTGCGCTACGGCGGCGGTATGTCATGCGGCCGGCCTCACGAACCGAGACGTGACGGTGGCAAATCCCGGGGGAGTGCTTCGTGTTTCGTTCGAGGGAGACGAAGCGACCCTGCGAGGACCCGTTGCCTTCGTCGGCGACGTGACGTGGTCGCGGTAGTGACCTACATACCCACCACGCTTATTGATCGCAGTTTTCGCGAAAAGATTGTGCTCGTCGGTGTGCTCTTTCCGGGCATGACACCCGATGAACTTGATCACCAACTCGATGAACTGGCACTGCTCGTCGACACCGCGGGAGCAGACGTCGTGGCTCGCGTGATTCAACGGCGCGACAGTCCCGATCCGGCAACCTTCCTCGGATCGGGCAAGGTCGACGAGTTACGGGAGCTGTGCTTGGCGGTGGACTCCGACACCGTGGTGTTTGAACAAAACCTTTCACCAGCGCAACAGCGCAACCTCGAGAAAATTCTGGGCCGGACGGCTATTGACCGCACGGCCGTGATTCTCGACATTTTCGCGCAAAACGCCCGCACACCGGAGGGTAAGGCCCAGGTCGAACTGGCCTTGTTGCAGTACCGGTTGCCCCGACTGCGGCGCGCCGGTGGGTCTCTCTCGCAGCAGGCCGGTGGTATCGGTACGCGAGGTCCGGGTGAGACCCAACTCGAGACCGACCGTCGACGACTCGAGGGGCGAATCCACCAGTTACGCAAGGACCTGAAGGCCATTGACAAGACTCGTTCGGTCCAACGACAGGGCCGAGCACGAGGACGCCACCGCGAAGTAACGCTGGTGGGCTACACCAACGCCGGTAAATCGTCGATGCTCAATGCTCTCACCAATGCCGGTGTGGAGGCCGAGGACCGCCTCTTCGTGACCCTCGACCCTCGAACGAGGCAGTTGGCCCTGCCCGGTGGTGAAACGGTTCTCGTCACCGACACTGTGGGCTTCATCTCCAATCTGCCTCACGGACTTATTGAGGCCTTCATGAGCACCCTGCGCTCGGTACAACTGGCCGACCTGTTGGTCCACGTGGTCGATGGGGCCAGCGACGACGCCGAGGAGCAGATTGAGGCAGTGCGCGACGTGCTGCGCGAGATCGAGGCGGACCGCGTTCCCGAATTGCTGGTGTTCAATAAAGCCGACGTTCCGGAGTCCAGGGCTATCGCGCTATCTCGGCGGTATCCCGACGCCACGTGGGTGTCGGCCAAGACGCACGAGCACCTCGATTCGGTAATTGCGACCATCGCTGACCATCTTCGGTCGAACGACCGCGTCATCACGCTCTACGTGCCCCACGAGCGCGGTGATGTCCTGGCGGCCATTCACCGCGAAGGTGAGGTGGTCGAGTCAGTGATGCACGACGACCACGTCGTTATTCGTGTGGTGGTCGACGCCGCTGGCGCGGCCCGATTTGTCGAATGGAGAAATGAGCGATGAGTTTTGTCCCACCCCCGTACCCGTACGACCGGCTCAGGTCTCTCACGGCATCGGCCTCGCTGCACGACGGCGGCGCGGTGGAGTGCTCAATCGGTACGCCTATCGACGAGCCACCGGCCTTCGTTGTTGAGGTGCTCGCCCGGGCCAGCGGGGCGAAATCCTACCCACCCTCGATCGGCACGCAGCAGTTCCGGGAGTCGATGGCCAACTGGATGGCTCGTCGCTTCGGTGTCTCGCTCGACGTCGAGCAGATTGCGGCCTGCATTGGCACCAAGGAGTTCGTTGCATCGACGGCCCACTACTTGCATCTGCGACGCCCCGAACGAGACACGGTGCTCTTTCCTGCCATCAGCTATCCGACGTACGCCATGGGCGCCACGTTGGCGGGTCTTCGGCCCGTGCCAGTAGCGATGCGGGAGGGAGCCTTGGACTTGGGTTCCATCGATCCTGACGATGCTGCTCGCGCTCTGTTGCTGTGGTCAAACTCGCCCTCGAATCCGACGGGTGCACTGGACGACCTCGCAGCGGTTGCGGCCTGGGGTCGCGCCCACGATGTCTGGGTGGCGAGTGACGAATGTTACGCCGAGTTCACCTGGTCAACAGCGCCCCAGTCAATCCTGCAACACGGCACGTCGGGTGTTCTGGCGGTCCATTCAATTTCGAAGCGTTCGAACCTGGCTGGCTTGCGCGCGGGGTTCTACGCCGGTGACGCGGACCTCGTTGACTATCTTCGGTCGGTCCGGCAGCACGGCGGCATGATGGTGCCCCACCCCGTGCAGGCCGCCGTGGCAGCCGCGTACGACGATGACGATCACGTCGCCGTCCAGCGAGAGCGTTACCTCCATCGTCTGACGCTCATGTCGGCCGCGCTCGGCGCGGTGGGCGTGGACGCACCAGTTCCCGACGGTGGTTTCTACCTGTGGGGACGCCGCGATGGAGGTGACGGGTGGACGGTGGCTCAGCAACTCGCGGACATTGGTGGCATTGTCGTCAGCCCCGGTGAGCTGTACGGAGATGCTGGCACTCCCTTTATCCGGTTGGCCGTGGTGCAGCCCGACGACGCGTTGGAACGCGTTGCGCAGCGCCTTCACCGTCACGGTGCTCACCTCTAGCGCGGAAAGCAGTTCGTTAGCATGGAGGCTATGAACGAACTTGAAGCCCGTATTCGCCATTGGTATAGCGACATCGGCGCCATGACTCCCGAGAACATCGAAGCTCGTCGTGACGTTGAGTTGGTCATCTCCTACCTCGACGATGGTGTCCTGCGTGTGGCGGAGATTGATGAAGACAACAACGTCATTGTTCACGACTGGGTGAAGCTCGCCATTCTGTTGCTATTTCGCCTTCGGGGAATGGAAACCCTCGAAGCGGGCCCGATGGAGTTCCATGACAAGTTGGCGCTCAAGCACGACTACGCCCGTCGTGGGGTCCGCGTGGTGCCGGGTGCCTCAGCGCGCTACGGGAGTTTTTTGAGTGCTGGAGTCATCATGATGCCGAGCTACGTGAACATTGGTGCTTGGGTGGGACCGGGCACGATGGTCGACACGTGGGCCACGGTGGGGAGTTGCGCCCAAATCGGCGCCAATGTCCACCTCGCCGGTGGCGTCGGCATTGGCGGCGTGTTGGAGCCCGCCAACGCTACGCCAGTCATCATTGAAGATGGGGCTTTCATTGGCTCGCGTTGCATGGTGGTGGAAGGGGCCCGCGTGGGTAAGGGATCGGTACTCGGTGCTGGCACCATTCTCAACCCCTCCATTCCCGTCATTGACGCCGAGACGGGGGAGGAAGTGTCGCGCGGCTACGTACCGGACTACTGTGTCGCCGTGTCAGCGAGCCGCCGTCGGGAGTACCCCGGTGGTGAGTTCTACTTACCGTGCGTCCTGATCATTCGCCGTCTGGGTGAGGGTGAGCGACACGACAAAGTGGCACTCAACGCCATCCTCCGCGAAAGCGGCGTGTCGACGTGATCTCCCTGGCCGATGTTCAATCTTTGGTCGCGATTGAGTCGGTCAGTCGAAACGAACGCGCGTTGGCGGACCACGTGGCCCGCTGCCTCGCCACCAATACTTCCCTCGAGGTCACTCGGATTGGTGACAACGTGGTGGCACGAACACTCAAGGGGGCGGCCACCCGACTACTGGTGGCTGGTCACCTCGATACGGTGCCCGGTGACGTGTCACTGTCACAGATCAAGGGTGACGTGTTGTGGGGCCTCGGCGCCTGTGACATGAAGGCGTCGCTCGCTGCGATGCTGCACGTGGCGGTCGGTTCGCTGGAGGGACCGCACGACGTGACGTTCGTGTTCTACGCCCGTGAGGAAATCGCCCGCGACGAGTCGGGCTTACTCGAGATTCACCGTGAGCGGCCCGAGTTACTCCACGCCGATGCGGCAGTCGTAGGGGAGCCAACCAATGGTGGTATCGAGGCGGGCTGCCAAGGCACGCTTCGCATAGGGGTGACCCTCGTGGGTCAGCGGGCGCATACTGCTCGCCCGTTTACCGGTCGAAACGCCATTCACCGCCTCGCGCCGCTCCTGGAGCGCGTGGCGTCGTACGAGCCGCGTGAAGTCACGATCGACGGTGTTACCTACGTCGAGCAGTTGCAGGCCGTCTTGGTGGATGGGGGTATCGCGGCGAACGTTGTGCCCGACCGGGTACGGGTCACGCTCAATCACCGCGTCGCGCCCGACCGAGACGACACCCAGGCCGCTGAGTGGTTGGCTGGCTTCCTCGGCGAGACGCTCGAGGACGGCGATGGTTTTGTCATCCTCGACTGGGCGCCCGCCGCTGCTCCCGCCTTGGCGAACGATCACCTCGGGCGGCTGCTCGCGCTTAGTGGTGCCCCCGCTCGGGCCAAAGTGGGCTGGACTGATGTCGCAACCCTGCAATCGCTGGGCGTGCCAGCAACGAACTGCGGAGCCGGTGACCCGCTCTTGGCGCACCATCCCGACGAGCACGTTCGCGAAGCCGACCTTCAGGCCTTCACGTCACTCCTTGCTCGGTGGTTGGCTGGAGATTCTTAGTCCTCTGGGTGCAGAGATAGTGCACCTTCCTGCTAAGTTTTTTAGTGATCACATGATCAGATCTAGTGCGAGCCCAAGGGGGCTCTAGCTAGTTACAACCACAAAAGGGAGACGGTCTATGAAGATTCGTTTGAACAAGACGGTGGCTGCGGTCGCGTCGAGTGCCTTGGTGCTGTTGGCTGTGCCGGCTTCCGGCATCGCAGGCGCCAGCACCATGACGGCTAAGCCGACGTACGTCATCGGTTACGAAGGTCCTCTGTCGGGCGGTAACGCTCAGCTGGGTATCAACATGCAGTGGGGCGTTGAGCTCGCTATCCAGAACGCCAACGCTTCGGGCAAGTTGCCCTTCAAGCTGCAGTACGTGGGATACGACGACCAGGGCTCCAGCACCTTGTCGCCTGCTCAGGCCCAGTCAGCCGTTGCCAACAACAAGTTGGTTGCGATTGTCGGTCCAGCATTCTCGGGTGCCACCCGCGCTGCTGAGCCCTTCTACTCGAACGCCGGCATTGCAACCGTGAGCCCATCGGCAACCGCCGCTGCTTTGGCCACCGGTTTCTCGAACAACAACTTCATGCGCGTTGTCTACGGTGACGACGTTCAGGGTGCTGCTGACGCTAACTTCCTCGTGAAGACGCACAGTGCGAAGAAGGTCCTCGTTATCGACGATGGTTCTTTCTACGGTGCTGGTCTCGCGCAGGTCGTCGCCACTGACGCCAAGTCGGCCGGTGCCACCGTGTCAACCAACAGCCTTCCCCAGACTTCGAACTGTGGCGGCGTTGCTTCGTCGACCGAGTACACCTCGGCCGCGACGCAGATCGCTTCCGCTAACCCTTCGGCCGTGTTCTACGGTGGTTACTACTGTGACCTCGGCCTGTTGCTTGGTGCGTTGAGCCAGACGAGCTACAACGGCATCATCATGTCGGGTGACGGCTCTGAGTCGTCGTCGCTGATTTCGGGCACCACGCCAGCGAGCGCCGCTAACGGCGTGTGGCTGTCGGCAGCCGGCGGTGGCTCGAGCGCCTTCACGGGCAAGCTCGAGACCCAGTTCAAGGTCATCTCGCACGGCGTCAAGTCGTCGACGGCCCTGTACTCCACCCAGGCCTACGACGCCACCAACGTGATCATCGCCGCCATGTCGAAGATCAAGTGGTCGAGCGACATGCAGCTCAACCGCATTGCCATCAAGAACGCCCTGCACAAGACGACCTACAAGGGCGTCACGGGCACCATCGCCTTCCAGAGCAACGGTAACCTTGCCGGCTCGGGCGCTGGTCAGGTGAACTTCTACCAGGTGCAGAACGGCGTCATCACTGCCGCTGGTCACAACTAGTAGATCCAATAGCCGTACAAAAGAGGCCGGGGGCTCACGCCCCCGGCCTCTTTTTGTCGTAGGATGTGTAACCATTTGATAAAGAAAGGGGAGCGTCGTGGGCGGTTTCATTAACTACTTTTCGTCACACTTTGTCACCCTAGGTCACGAGTTCTGGCCGTTATTGGTCGGCGGCTTGGCCACAGGCTTTATTTATTCCATGGTGGCCATTGGTTACACCATGGTGTACGGCGTGCTTCGCCTCATCAACTTCGCCCACTCCGAAGTGTTCATGAGTGGAGGCTTCGCCTCATTCTTCTTGACCAAGTGGTTAGTTGGCTCGGGTACGCCAAGTGCCTGGCAGTCGGTTCTGTATGTCGTTTTGGGCGTTCTCGTCGGTGGTCTCGCGGGTGCTGCGATCGCCGCCGGCATTGAACGCGTCGCCTACCGTCCACTTCGCCGGCGTAAAGCGCCCAAGTTGGCGTATCTGATTAGCGCTATTGGTGCCAGTTACTTTCTCTTCAACCTGGCCGCCAAGGAGTTTGGTCGTATTAATTTCGCCATGTCGCCCCCGTTCGCAAACCACGCCTTGTTCACCTTCGCTAACGCTCCGGTGCAAATGTTGGACATCCTGACGTTGGTGGTGGGGTTGCTGATGCTGTTCGGACTTGACCGCCTGGTCTCGAAGTCGAAGTTGGGCCGCAGTATTCGCGCGGTGGCGCAAGACGCCGAAACGGCGTCATTGATGGGCGTCAACATTGACCGGACGATCGCCGTGACCTTCCTCCTGGGCGGCTTCCTCGGTGGCGCGGCCGGGTATCTGTTCGGACTCAAGTTTGGTGTGGTCTACACAATGGGCTTCACCCCGGCCCTCAAGGCCTTCACTGCTGCCGTGCTCGGTGGTATCGGCAATCTTCGAGGCGCTCTCATCGGTGGTCTCTTGCTGGGTGTCGTCGAGAGTATGTCAGTGGCCTTTGTTAATGGAGCCTTCACTGACGTGGTGTCGTTCGCCGTGTTGGTGCTCGTGTTGCTAGTGCGACCCACCGGCATTTTGGGCGAGAGCTTGGGAAGGGCGGCCTAATGAAGTTCCTCCAATCTCCGACCGCGAAGCGATGGGGAAGCCTCATTGCCCTATACGCCGTGGTCACCGTGATGACCGGTCCTCCCGGTAATCAGTCGTCGCCGACGCTCGGCTTTACCAGCTCTTTCACTGAGACGGTGTCCTTCTTCGGTCTCTTTCCAGCACCCCGTGGCGTATTTTTTGCGGGTCTCTTTGCCCTAGTGATTGGCTTCATGTGGCTGGTTCGGTGGTCGAGGGGAACGAAAATCGGACAGCTTCGTACGGCTGTCACCGTGGCCACGCTTGATTTCTATCGTGAAGCCGCAGAGCGCCGATTCGCTCGGACCGGCTTTTATCTGGTGGCCCTGGTTATCGCGATTGCACTCCCTCACGTGGTGACCGACCCCTTCTGGCAGCAGGCGATGGTGTCACAGATCGCTATTTACGTACTGTTAGCAATTGGTCTGAATGTCGTCGTTGGTTTTGCCGGATTGCTGGACCTTGGTTTTGTTGCCTTCTACGCCATCGGTGCGTACACCACTGCGTGGATTACCGGGGCGTTGCCGGCCGCCGCGCCCTTTCACCACCACCTAAACCCTTTCTGGGCCATTCCTATTGCGATTGTGTTCGTGATGATTGCTGGTGTCCTCCTGGGCCTCCCCACCCTTCGATTGCGCGGTGACTACCTGGCCATCGTGACCTTGGGGTTCGGTGAGATCGTGACGATTTTCCTGAACAACCTCTACACGATCACCGGTGGGTCAACGGGATCAAATCAGATTCCCCACTTCTCCATCCACCTCGGGGCGCTTAAGTACGCGTGGGGCCTCGACCCCGTTCCCTACTACTACCTGACGCTCGGCTTCGTGGTGGTGTTCCTCTTCGCTTTCTCCGCGCTCGAGCACTCCCGCGTCGGTCGTTCGTGGGTCGCCATACGTGAGGATGAAATTGCCGCCGAATCGGTGGGCATTAACCCCCTCAAGTACAAGGTCATCGCCTTCGCTATTGGCGCAGCGAGCGCAGGTTTCGCTGGTGTGATTACCGGTGGACAGTCGCTCTTCATTAACCCGACGACGTTCACACTGTCGTTCTCTATAAACATCCTGGTGCTGGTTATTTTCGGTGGCATGGGCTCGATCATTGGTGTCGTGATTGGTTCCCTGATTATTCAGTCACTCTCGATGTACCTGATTCACGCTCAGCCCGTTGGTTTCCAGAATTCCGACCTCTACATCTACCTCGGTGCTTTGTTGATCGCCATGATGATCTTCCGGCCAGCCGGTATTTGGCCATCGAAGCGCCGCCGACGTGAAGTGGCCAATGTTGAGAATGGCCTCGCCCCAGACCTGGGTAACAGCTCGCAACTGCGCAACGGAGAACAGCCATGACCGCACCTCTGTTTGATGTACAGAACGTGACGCTGCGTTTCGGTGGCGTGGTGTCACTCAATAACGTGTCGCTCCACCAGAACCCTGGTGAGATTCTGGCGGTGATTGGTCCGAATGGTGCCGGCAAAACATCGCTCTTCAACTCCTTGACGGGCGTGTACCAGCCTCAGGAGGGGAGTATCACCTTCAATGGCGCCAAGGGTGCCCTTTCCGTCATCGGCAAGAAGCCGCACCGCGTCAATGCCGCCGGTGTCGCTCGAACTTTTCAGGCGTCACGCATGTTCTCGGCAATGACTGCCTTTGAAAACGTGAAGATTGGCGCTGAATCACACAAGGGCATCGGTGTTCTGGGCGCCATGGTGCGGGGCCCGTCCACTCGGCGTCACGACCGTGAGACTGACGAGCGTACGTGGTCGTTGTTGCGCTTCGTTGGCCTTGAGCAGCAGGCCAATGTTCTGTCGGCGTCGCTCAACTACGGTGCCCGTCGTCGCCTCGAAATTGCTCGCGGACTCGCCACTAACCCGTCGGTGCTTCTGCTCGACGAGCCAGCTGCGGGAACAAACCCGGCTGAGAAAATCGAGCTCACTACGTTGATTCGTCGGGTACGCGACGAGATGGGCGTCTCGATTCTCCTCATTGAACACGACATGAAACTCGTTATGTCGCTGGCTGAGCGACTATACGTGTTGAACTTTGGCTCAGTCATCGCCGAGGGTACGCCCGACGAGATTCGTGCTAATCCCGCCGTCGTCGAGGCGTACCTCGGGTCAACGGACACGGGCACGACACAGGGGGCTCAGTAATGCTGCAGGTACAGAATGCCGTCGTACAGTACGGCGAGATCACCGCGCTCCATGGCGTGAGTTTCGAAGTCAAGCAGGGAGAGATCGTCACACTGCTTGGTGCAAACGGCGCGGGTAAGACAACGACGCTGCGCACTCTCTCGGGGCTGCACCGAGTGTCGTCCGGGGCGATTCTCTTCGAAGGCAACGACATCACGAATGTGCCGCCGTACAAATTCGTCTCACTCGGTATTAGCCACGTTCCCGAAGGTCGACGTATCTTCCCCGTGATGACGGTGGAGGAAAACCTCGAAATGGGTGCCTTCGGTCGCAAGGACAGTTACGGTGACGACCTCGAGCGTATCTATTCGATGTTCCCCATCCTCAAGGATCGCCGGAAGCAACACGGAGGCAACTTGTCCGGTGGTGAGCAGCAGATGCTCGCGATTGGTCGCGCCCTGATGTCGCAACCTCGATTGCTCTTGCTGGACGAGCCCTCAATGGGTTTGGCGCCGATGATTATTGATCAGATTTTCCGCATCATCGGTGAGATTCGCGCTAGCGGCACTACGGTGTTCGTCGTAGAGCAGAACGCTTCGCAGGCACTGCGCCTGGCCGATCGTGGTTATGTCATGGAAAACGGACACATTGTCTTCAGCGATGACGCCGACAAGCTGCTCGTCGACCCCCGCGTTCGCGCCGTCTACCTCGGCGAATCGGTTTCCTAGCTTCTAGTAACTACGAAGCACTGAGACGACGCGTCCGTAGATAACTACTTCGCTCGCGTCAAATTCCATGGGTTCCATAGTCGCGTTCTCGGGCTTTAGAACAACGCGTGATCCTTGCGGGAAGTATCGCTTGACGGTGGCTTCATCGCCGGGGATGCCGGCCACGATGATGGCCCCTTTGTCCGCGTGCGATTGACGCTCCACGACTATGAAGTCTCCGGGCAGGATGCCGGCTTCAATCATCGATTCACCTCGCACCTTGAGTACGAAACTGTCGTGGCGACCAGCGAACTGCTCGGGCAGCGCCATCAGTTCGTGTTCGTGTTCCTGGGCCAACACGCCCGTACCAGCAGCGACATCACCGATGTAGGGGATCGATCGAATCGAGCTAATCGAGGCGATTGGGGCTGGCGACGCTTCCTCGCCGTCGAGTCGGACCGTCAGCGTGCGTGCCTGGTTGGGGCTGCTCACGATGTACCCAGCGTTCTTGAGCACATCGATGTGGTTCTTGACCGTGGCGGATGAACTGAGGCCAACACTTGTGGCAATTTCACGGATGGTCGGCGGGAAATCCTTCTCGCGCTGGTAGGCCACGATGAATTCCAAGATTGCGCGACGCATTGGGGTAAGTACTTCGGCCATGTGAGCTCCTTGACGAACAGTTGTTCGTAATTCTAGGTGTTCCTACTCGAGAAATCAAACACCTGTTCGCTTTAAGTTGCCGCATCTTCACGCCTCGGCCGACCGTTGTGACCCGACGAAAGGTGAATCAATGAGTGTGACCGAAGTTGGGCAATGTTGGTTGGATGTCGCTGACGTATTGGCAGCCGGCGTGAAGCGTGTTCTGCTCTACGGACCTTCCGGCACGGGAAAAACGTATGCGGGTTTGCGTCTGGCAGTGAATGGGATCGCGGAGCGGCTGATCTGCACGGAAGATTTGACGTCGGGAGAGATAACCGGAACCTGGATGCCGGTTGGAAATGGGCGGTGGGAGTGGCGCGAAGGTCCCGCAATTCGGGCCTGGCACCATAACGGCACAGGCGGGCGACTGGTGATCGATGAAGTTGACCGTGCGTCGGGTGACGCGCTGAGCACGCTACTGGCCATGACCGACTCACAGGAGTCAGCACGCTGGCGCAATCCCGAGACGGCGGCGTGGGTGCGACCCGGTCCTGACTTTTCAGTGGTGATGACGACCAACGTCGAAGAGCTGTCCTACCTTCCCAGTGCGCTGCGCGATCGGTTCCCTGTGGCGATTCGAATTGACCGACCACACCCCTCAGCGCTCACGAGCTTGAGCGAAGACTTACGAGCCCCGGCAATGGCGGCTTCCCTGGCCGACGAGACACGTCGATTGTCACTTCGACAGTTCTACGCCTTCGACGCACTTCGAGGGTCAGTGGGAGCTGAGCGGGCGGCGGGACTCGTCTTCGGCGCCTCCCACACAGCAGTCCTCGATGCTCTCACCATTGGAGCACTGGGTTGACGGTCTTCCCAGAGCTTACGGCCGGACGTCAGGATGATTTTGAGTTACGTCCCTGGATTATTCACGAAGGGACCTCACTTCGTGGCGGGGCGAGCTGCAACTTCACCGACCGCCTGCTGACGGTGCCGCTCGGTACTACCGTCGCTGATCGTGTCGTGCAGGCCCACGAGCTTGCTCACACCAGGGTCAGCCCCCATACTCCGGTACTTGCCGGACCTCTCGGTGCTCATTCGAGAGCATTGGAGTGCGCTGAGGAGTTTCGCGTCAACACGATGCTCGCGATGCTGGGGTTTCCAGTGGTGGCATTGTGCGACGGATCAGAGCGGCTGGGTGGTGCTCGCCTCGCCGAAGCGCAGCAGTGGGACGAGGCCCTGTGCTTCTATTTTGCCGTATTGGGTACTGGGGCCGAACGACCGTACCTCGCCGGCATTCGCAGTCAGCGGCGGGACTGGGTCGCACCGATGCAGGCCGTGGCGAAGCGTGCGCGACGGCTGATGGCGTCGGCAACTCCTTCAGATCTCGGTGCAACGAAACGAACCGACGTTGGTGTGCCAAGTGGCTACCTCGCCTTCACGGTGCCAATTGCGAGAATAATTTCGGTCGCCATGCAGTCCAAGGTGCCGTATTCGTCTGAGGAACTTCGCCGCTTTCGGCGCTCCCTCGAGCCTGGGGCGAGAAGGCCCCCGACGGGGGTATTTGCGGAGTTGGTGGTGAGGCGGGACACTGCTCTCGACATAGTGTCCCGCCAGGCCATTGCGCGTCGAAGCCGACCGTCTGTGGCTGGAACGGTGCTTCGTTACCCCTCTCGACTACTGACCGATAGTTACCCAAAGGCGTTCGCCACCAAGCAAAAGGTCCCTGGTGGGGTAGTGCTTATCGACCAATCGGGATCAATGGATATCAGCATCGATCAACTCCAAGGGCTATTGCGGAAGGCTCCAAATACCCTGATATTGGGTTACAGCCACCGTCCGGGTGACCTAGGTGCGACGCCGAATGCCTGGGTGCTCGCGAACCGGATCGGTGTTGTAGCGAATCCCCCGGCCGGAAATATTGGCAATGGCGTCGACGGCCCAGCACTTCGATGGGCGCTGAGCCTGCGGCGTCCCGGTGAGCCACTTGTATGGGTGAGTGATGGGCAAGTTACTGACTCCAATGATCACCCGTGTAACACCCTCACCCTAAGTTGTGCTTCGTTGGTTCACAGGCATCAGATCCGTATGGTTCGCACTCTTGATCAGGTCGAAGAGGCATTTCGAGGGGTTCGCTTTCCACTCGAACTCTTTGGTCGAGTGGGCCGTGCGCTGTTGTAGTGGCATAAATAAAGTTTGCAAACGAACAGATGTTCGTCTAAAGTATCGAACAGATGTTCGTATGAAAGGAAACCCAATGGCTGCACTCGAACTCCTCAGCACAGCGCCAGAAATGATGCCGTCGGCGCGCCCCGTTTTGCGCCTGGTGCCGGCTCCAGTTGTCGCACCACGTACCTTTCTCACCGGCCCGCTTGTGTCACAACGACGGGCCGCTCGCGCCCGTATGTTGCAGCGCCGCCGTCGAAGCGCCATGGCATTGGCTGTCGCGGCACTCATTGCCCTGCTGGTCTTCCCTGGTCACGCATTTGGTACGACGACGACGGGTCTGTCCGCGGACCAGTTGAGCTCAGCACCTCTGCAGGCAGGAACGACGTACACCGTGCAGCCTGGCGACACACTGGCCTCGATTGCCGCAGGAATTAATCCTTCGAACCCGAAGGCGGCCTACTCCGTGTTGGTGAGCGAACTTCGTACGACCTCAATTGTTGTCGGCGAAAGCATTCAAATTCCCTAAATTTCTGGGTATTTGCGGTACGATTGGTACGTGAGGTGCCCCTTTTGCTCAACTGACGATGATCGCGTGATTGATTCTCGGTTGGCTGAGGACGGTGTTGCTATCCGTAGGCGCCGTGAGTGTTCAGCGTGCAATCAGCGATACACCACCTTTGAACGGATCGAAGAAGTTGGTTTTTACATCGTCAAGCGTTCAGGCGACAGGGAACTGTTTGATCGGGCAAAAATCCTTGGTGGTGTTCGCTCGGCCTGCAAGAACCGCCCGCTCGATGACGAAACGATCAACGCGATTGTTGAAAAGGTTGAGGAAGCAATGCGGCTACTCGGGCGCGACGTGACCAGCGAGGAAGTTGGGCTGGCCACAATGAATGAGCTTCGGGCCGTTGACGACGTGGCTTATGTACGATTTGCCTCGGTCTACAAAGGATTTGAGGATGCCGACGATTTTGCACGTGAAATCGGCATGCTGATTAAGACCACCGCACCCAAACTTCGATCGTAGCGATGCGTTTAGCCGTCTATACCCCTTCGGTGGCCATGGCGATTTATGCTCACCCCGACGATGCGGATGTCGCGGCTGGTGGCCTTCTGGCACTGTGGGCGTCAATGGGTGCTTCGGTCCATCTTGTGGTGCTGTGCGATGGTTCAAAGGGCTCCCATCTGTCGTCGGATTCAACGTTGGCGGTCGCCCAAACGAGGCGGGAGGAGTTACTCGACGCCGCTGCGCTGCTGGGCATCCGTCAAGTGCATTGTCTTGACTATCCCGACGGCGAGATGTCGAACGACGTGACGCTGCGATCGTCACTCGTCGGGCTTATTCGCGAGTTCCGACCGGTCATTGTGGTGGCCCCCGACCCGACCGCCACGTTCTTTGGTGGGGTCTACGTGAATCATCGTGACCACCGAGAGGCGGGGTGGGCCGTTCTCGATGCCGTCGCACCGGCCGCGGCAATGCCGCTCTATTTCCCCGCGCAGGGACCGGCACACCGAGTGGAAACGTTGTTGCTGTCGGGGACTCACGAACCTGACGTCGCGGTCGCCATCGAGCCGACGATCGCCGCCAAGGTTGCGGCCGTCTTGGCCCACCGTTCGCAAATGGGTGACGATGCCGCGGGCATCGCCGAAGTCGTTCGTTCCCGGGCTGCGCAAGCTGGTCGCCCTGTGGGCGTGGCCTACGCTGAGGCCTTTCGTAGTGTCGAACTCGACGCCTGAAGCACCGACGCTGGCGCAAGCGCCAATTTTGCACGTCGACCTTGATGCCTTCTTCGCCTCGGTCGAGATTCTTGATGACCCCTCCTTGAAGGGTAAGCCGGTGTGTGTGGGTGGTAGTGGGAATCGCGGCGTGGTGGCGTCCGCGAGTTACGAAGCACGACGGTACGGGATCTACTCGGCCATGCCCAGTGTGGTGGCGAAACGTCTGTGCCCTTCGCTGATCATGCTGCCGGGCCGTTTTGATCGCTACGAGTCCTATTCGGCGCAGTTTCACGCCATCATCAACGACGTCACCCCTCAGTTCGAGCCCATCAGCCTTGACGAAGTGTTCCTCGACATCCGAGGCCTCTCCGCGCTCCGTCGCACGCCACTCGAGGTGGCGCACGAAATTCGGTCTCGGTTGAAACAAGAACTCTCCTTGGAGTGTGGCGTCGGTGTGGCGCGGAACAAGCTGTTCGCGAAGTTGGCGTCGAAAGAGGCGAAGCCGGTCGTGGACGCCCGCGGCGTGCGGCCGGGTCGCGGCGTGGTCTGGGTCGATTCCGCTACCGAGGCGTCGTGGCTCCAGTCACTGCCCGTGCGGGCGTTGTGGGGCGTTGGCCCGGCCACCGCAAAGAAGCTACAGCAGTTGGGTCTTGGCTTCGTCCGCGATTTGGCCACCATTGACGAGGCGACGTTGACGCGCCACGTTGGCCCCGCCATGGCGGGCATGCTCGCTCGATACGCGGTGGGCGAGGATCCTCGAGAGGTGGTCGCGCAGCGAGCGATGAAGTCACTGGGTCATGACCAAACCTTCGGCTCGTCGGTGATAGGACTCACCGGCCTCCAGCCCCATATCGCCCATCACGCCGGGGTCGTGGCGCGCGCGGTTCGCGGGCGCGGACAGGTGGCGCGAACCGTCACGGTGGCCGTTCGGTTTGATGATCTCCATATGGTGCAGCGGTCGCAAACACTGCCCTTCGGTGTTGATGATGAAACGGCTATCGCGGCCGTTGCGACGGCACTCGTCGAAAGTATCGATCTGGTTCTTCCGGTCCGACTCCTGGGGATTCATCTCTCGTCATTCCTGGAGCGGGAGCGCAACGAGGTGCAGTTGCGCTTCGACGTGGCGCCCAGTGAGCCGTCGCGGGTCGACGCCGTCGAGGTGTCGCGGGGAAGCCAGGTCGGGAATGAAGCGCTGCGCGACGCGCTCGACGCCATTCGTCAGCGATACGGCGCCGGTTCGGTCGGACTCGCCCGTGACGTGAGTAGTGGTGGCATCACGGTGGACACGCAGCGGGGGAGTACCCCGTTTGGACCAGTGGGGCCTAGCGAACGGTAACGAGCGTGCCGAGCGGCGTGTGGGGCCACACGATGCCAGCGGCCGCGAACGGCATTTCGACGCAACCGAGGGACTGCGGGTACCCGTAGGAGGAGCGAATGAAGCCGTGGAGCGCCTCGCCACCGTGGAAATACGAGACCCACGGAATACCAGCGTCGTTGTACGTTGTGCCGTCGGGATTGGTACCGCGCATCGTCTGACTGGTGTACCGGAGGTAGACCGGGAACGTCCCGGTAGTCGACGGCGCTTGGGGAATACCCGTATTGACCAGTGTGTGAAAGGTGGCGACGCCGTTGACGTAGAGGGTGAGAGTTTCGGGCTGGTGCTGAGTGACGTCGACGTAGTTCCACGTCGATGGGTTGGTGCGGTTCGTCGCGGCGTCGTGAACCAGGGTCTGCCACGTGGGACCATTCACGACGCCGGTGGGGTTCAGATTATTGGTGTTCTGAAAGTTCATGATGGCGCCCTGGAGGAAGACAGCCGTGTTCCCGCTCTTCCACAAGGAGCGCAGGGTAGCCGGTAGTTCCGGGTAGGCCCAGGTAAAGGTGCCGGGCGTTTGCGCGACCAGATTCGTTGTTGGCGTCGACGGAGTGAAGGTCACTGGCAAGTAGTCAAGTTCGGCCAGCAACTGTTCAACCCAGCGTGGCGAAGTGGAGAAGGTCGTGGTGGCAATCGTGGGTGTAACGGCAACGCAGGTGGTGGTGCAACGGTAGGCACTGGGCACCTGGACGCTATAACCCGACGTCGTCGACAGATGGCCCACCGGCAAGGCCTCCACTTGATTCGGGGCTACCTGCACCCAGCGGGTGGCGAGCGCGGGCGTCACCGAGAGTGGCGGCAGCTGCGTCACGGCGATCGGGGTTGCGAGCGTCAGACGAACAATCGGCATGGCGGCGCTGACGCTGGTCGCCACTTCGGCTCGAACGCTCACCAGCGACGTCGTTGAAGCCGAGGCCACGTTCGTGAGGGCGCCACCAATCACCAGACAGGGAAGCACTAAGGTCAGGCGACGCATACCCCAAAAATACCACTGTTTTCTGGGATTTTCGGTCACATGACAAATGAGTTACCTGTGGCAAAGGCGCCACGAGGGCGCATCGTCCCCAAAGGGCTGTTTTACCTACGACGTCGTCTTGTAGGATGGACGTTCTGGCGGCGTGGCCGAGCGGTTAGGCAGGGGCCTGCAAAGCCCCGTAGTCCGGTTCGACTCCGGACGCCGCCTCCAGAAGAACACCGGCTCTCGTGCGTGTCACGAGGGCCGGTGTTCGCTTTAACGACACATTGTCGAAACAGTGGCTGAATTACAATGGAGCAACGAAAGAGGGTGAAATGTCAGCAGCAACCAACCGATGGCCAAATGTCAGCAGTGCGACGGAGGTCGGGACGTGGTTGCTCGACATGGACGGCGTCCTCGTGCGAGAAGAGCACCCAATTGATGGCGCGAACCGTTTCCTGGACATTCTCGAGCGTTCCGAAACACCGTTTCTCGTCCTAACGAATAATTCGATGTACACGAGGCGGGACCTCTCTGCTCGCTTGGCCTACCGCGGTCTCAATGTTCCCGAGAACCGCATCTGGACGTCGGCCCTCGCGACGGCCGGCTTCCTCGCCGATCAGCGCCCCGGCGGCTCGGCCTTCGTCATTGGCGAGGTTGGTCTGACTACGGCCCTGCACGAGGCGGGCTACACGCTCTCGGACAACGACCCGGACTACGTCGTCATCGGGGAGACCCGTAATTACAACTTCGAACGACTCACCAAGGCCGTGCGACTGGTCGAAGCTGGTGTTCGCTTTATCGCCACCAACCCCGATCCCACGGGCCCCAGCGTCGAAGGTACCCTGCCGGCAACCGGCGCGTTGACCGCACTCATCTCTCGCGCCACCGGCAAGGAGCCCTATTTCGTAGGCAAGCCCAACCCCCTCATGGTGCGATCAGCGATGCGCGTACTCAACGCTCACTCGGAGAGCACGGCGATGGTGGGAGACCGCATGGACACCGACGTCATCGGTGGCCTCGAAGCCGGTCTGCACACGGTACTTGTGCTGTCGGGCGTGAGTTCCCGCGAGGACGCCGAACACTTCCCGTTCCGTCCGTCGCGCATTGTCGATTCGGTAGCCACGCTGGCCGATGAACTCGAAGCGCACCACCAGTAGTTGGGAGCCCCCGATGTAACATCGGTGGGTAATGGTGGAGCAGTGAACAAGATACATGTTGCCGTCCCCGAGCTGGTCTTAGGGTTTGACACGGAGACCACGGGGCTCGCCACCTCTTCGGAGCGCGCAATCTCCTACGGTTTCTGCCTCTACCGAAACGGTTCCCTCGAATGGACCGACCACTTTTTCGTCGTGCCCGATGTTCCCATTTCGCCCGGGGCTCAAAATGTTCACGGCATCTCCATGGAGACGTTGCGCGAACGCTACGCCCGAGGCGAGGCGCTTTCGGTGGAAATGGGCCTCATCCGCGCCGTGGACATTCTTCGACGTCACCACGACCAGGGGGCGTATATATGCGGGGCGAACGTGTCGCACTTCGACATCGATATGTTGCACCGCAGCTATCAGTCGAAGTTTCGCAAGCACTTGAAGGACGATCGACTCGACCCCGAGCAACTCCGCATTCTTGACGTCATTAGTCACGACATTGCGATGGAATCACGCGCCCAGAATCCTCGACGAAGAAACCTCACGGCGCTGAGTAATCACTACGGCGTTCGCGTTGGTGGTCACGATGCGCTGAATGACGCCATGGCCGCCTGTGAAGTGTTCTTCGCCCAGGTGGCGGCGAATTCGAATGACTGGACCAGTATTCGGCCGGTCGTCGGCACGATGTCTGATGATGACATCGCGGCATTTCATGAACCAACGTCGGGCTGACCTCGGCGAAGTGGTAGGGTGGAAACTCTTAGGGGCCGTTGGCGCAGTCTGGTAGCGCACTTCCTTGACATGGAAGGGGTCACAGGTTCAAGTCCTGTACGGCCCACCATCTGCGATTACTCGTCGCCTTTCACGCAGCCCTCCCGGTTTTCTTTCCAGGCCGTATCATTTCGATAGCAATCTCGGCGAAGGGCTGAAGCCACGTATGTTTGAAGCGTTCAAAGAAAAGCGGGAGCAGAAGCGAGCCGCCGCAGAAGCAGTGCGGGTCCAGGCCGCCAGTGATGCCAAGCACCATGAGCTCGACGCGCAAATCAACGAGCTCCATGTGCTTATCGCCATCGCGCGTGGTGAAAGTTCTCCCTCTGTTGACGCCTTGTTTCTGAAAAAGGATGAAATTGGCGTGGCACAGTTGTCTAACGTCGGTTTCATCGAGGAGCACAAGGGGGCCGGGCAGTGGACCGGCGGTTCGCAGGGTGTCTCATTTCCGATAGGCAAGATTGGCGGCCGGTCGGTGCGCTATCGCGTAGGTGCAACGCGCGGTCACTACGTCCAGGGCAGTCCCGTCGCTACGGCCGTGGACACCGGAACGCTCTGCATTTCAAATCAACGCATTGTGTTTCAGGGAGCTCGCCGGAGTGCCGAGTGTCTGTTCACGAAGTTGTTGGGCATTCACCACGGCGGTGGGGGCCTCGTGATTTCAGTGTCGAACCGGCAGAAGCCAACGACAGTGCAGTTCGGTACCGCTCTCGACGATTGGGTGAGCAACCGACTGGGCATTGCTCTGGCGATGTTCAATGACGAAGTCGATGAAGTGGTCGCGCAGCTCGAGTCACAGATCAAGGAACTCGAAGCGCAGTACTAAACGTCGCTGGTCAGTGGGGATGCCGAGCGCCCTTCGAGGTGCCCCCTAGACTTCCCCGCGATGACAAGCACGACCTTTCGCGTCGGTCTCCTTGCCTACGGGGCAATCGGACACGAGCACAATCTCGCAGTACAGCACACCGATGGCCTGACGCTCGTGGCGGTCTGTGACCCCAACCCGGAGCGCGTCGCCGCCGCGCAGGCGCTCGCTCCCGAGGCCCGAGGCTTCGCTGACGCGACCGAGATGCTGGACGCGGGAGTACTCGATCTCGTTGTAGTGTCCACCCCGCCGAACAGTCACTACCGTTGGGCGAAGGATGCGCTCGAGCGGGGCATTCACGTGGTGCTGGAGAAGCCCATGGCGCTCACGGCCGACCAGTGCGATGAACTGATGGCCATTGCGGCGGCGCGGGAACTGCTACTCGTGGTCTACCAGAACCGTCGCTACGACAACGACTTTGTGACCATGCGCGAACTTATTTCGTCGGGTGTCATTGGCGAGGTGTACCACTACGACAGTTTCGTGGGGGGCTACTCACGTCCCTGCGACTACTGGCACTCCAATGCCGAGGTGTCGGGCGGGGCTATTTTTGACTGGGGTAGCCACCTCATTGACCAGATTCTGACCATCCTGCCCGACGACGTTGCCCACGTGAGTGGGATGAATCACAAGCGCGTGTGGACCCACGCCACCAACGCTGATCATTCGCACGTCACCATCACCTTCGCCTCCGGCAAGCAGGCGACATTTGTGTTCTCCGACCTCGCCGCAGCTCGTAAGCCCAAGTTCTACGTGTTGGGCACGCAGGGGGCCATCGTCGGTGAGTGGAATCCGGCGGCCGAACCTGCGGTCGCTGACCTCCCGGCGCTGCTGACCGTCTACTCCGCCGACGGCACCTCGCGCCACGTTCCGTTGCCGGAGCGCGAGCCCTACGGTTTCCACCGTTCGATTGTGGCTTTCCTCACCGAGGGTACTCCCATGGAGGTGAGCGCCCCGCAGTCACGCGATGTGGTCGCCATCATGGAGTCGGCGGAGCGTTCCGCCACCCAGAACGGCCTGCCAGTAACGCCGACCCTGCTTCGGTCGTAAGTCGTGGCGATTCGCTGGGGCTTCCTCGGTGCCGGTTTCGTAGCGAGTCGCGGGGTCGGTCCCGCTGTTCACGAAGCCGATGCGGCCACTCTGTACGCCGTTGCGAGTCGTGACGCTGCTCGGTCGGCCACGCTCGAGCCCGAGCGCGTCCACTCCTCCTACGATGCATTGCTCGCCGATGAGCGTGTCGACGCCGTCTACATCAGCCTGGCCAATAGTCAGCACCTCGAGTGGGTGATCAAGTCCCTGGAGGCGGGAAAGCACGTCCTGTGCGAGAAGCCGCTTGGTTGCACTGCGGAGGACGTGGCGGCCATGTTCGACGTGGCTACGGCCCAGAATCGACTGTTGGTTGAAGCCGTCTGGGCTCGGTGGCACCCTCGCTACCGCCGGATGGTGGACCTCGTCCAGCGAGGGGCCATCGGCGACCTCTCGTCCATTGAGTCGTCGTTCACCTTCACGTCAGAGATGACCGGTAACTTCCGACTCGACCCGGCGATGGGTGGTGGGGCCCTCCTCGACGTTGGTGGCTACCAGGTGCACACCTGGGTCGCCCTCACGGAGGGGGCACCCAACGTTGTTATTGAACGCGTTGAGCGACTCGTGGGCCCGACGGGCGTCGACCTGACAACGGAGGTACATGCTCGCGTTGATTCGGTCGATGTCCACGCCGTGTCGTCATTCGCGCAGCCCAGCCGTCAAGAGCTGGTCATTGGTGGCACCGACGGCGTGCTTCGCACGGGGGATGGCGAGTCATTCACCACTTGGAACGAAGCCAGCTCGCTCATTGTTAACGACGAGGTTGAGAGATTCGCCAGCACCAACGCCTTCGTGCACATGATTGAGAACGTCTCCCACGTGCTCGAAGGGCGAGACGGGTGGGTCGTGCCAGCCGCGGACTCGCTCCGTGTCGCCACCCTCATCGACGAGTTGGCTCGCCACCCTTAAGGAAGTTGCTGGATCACCAAGGGCAGCACCGTCGTCACCCCCGCCTCTCGCAGTAGTACGGCGGCGTACGTCATAGTCCAGCCCGACCGGTAACTGTCGTCGACGAGGAGCACGGGACCGCGCAGCAGGGGAATGGTCGGGTCCAAGGTCAGGGTTGACTCCAAATGCGTGACTCGCTCGAGCGAGTTGGGATCACCGGACGCCTCGCCACCCGTGACACGGAGAGGATCGATGAGGGGTAGTTTTCCCACGGTCGCGACGTGCGTGGCCAGCGAGTGCACCATACGCGGATGGCGACGCGAGGGCATCGCGACGACCGCTACCGGTCGTTCGCCCCACGACGTCCGCCATCGACCCAATACGGCGATGATGCCCGCCAGGACGTCCTCGGGAACGTCGCGGTCATCGCCGTGAATAAGGGAGGGCACCTGGGTCCAGCCGGGGGAATCAGCAAACGTGAGTGCCCGGCCTTCGGCGGCTCCACTGATGCGCCCCTTGCGTCCAGAGGAGAGACCGGAGGGCCACAGTTTGCGTGGTTCGATGATGGTGTCGACACCACGAAGATGCGACCGAGCCGCCTCAACCCTCGCGGGATCGATGATTCGTCCGGGGGCTGGCAGCTCGCCGGTGCACACCGAGCATTTCCCGCATGTCCCACTGCTTGGATCGTCGAGAGCCACTTGGAGAAACTGCATCAAGCAGCCGGCGCCCGCGGCGTAGCGTCGCATGAGGTCGGCCTCTGCTCGGCGGGCCGCCACCACGGCCTCCCATTTCGCCGCGTCGTAGCGGTAGGGCGTGGCGGTCGCTCGCCATCCGTCGCTGACGCGTTCGACGGCGTCGTCAACCGCCATGATTTTGAGCAAGGCTTCGAGTCGCCCTTTTCGTAGGCCGGTGACGTCACAGAGCCGCGCCACGGTAAGGGTGTCGGCGGTCTGTGACAGAGCGGCGGTCACTTTTTCGATGGCGCGGGGGTCGGGAATGGAGGCGGTGGCGAAGTAGTCCCAGAGTCGCTCGTCAGTCTCGGCCGGTAGCAGGACCGCCTCGGCGTGGGCGATGGCACGACCGGCACGACCAACCTGCTGGTAGTAGGCCACGGGGGAGTCGGGGCTTCCAACGTGGAAACAGAAGGCCAGGTCGGGCTTGTCGTAGCCCATGCCGAGCGCTGAGGTGGCCACCACGGCCTTAAGTTGATTGTCTCGGAGCTGATCCTCAATGCGCTCACGTTCAGTGGCGTCAAGCTGTCCGGAGTAAGCGGCCACCGTGTGCCCACGGCTGCGAAGGAAGTCGGCGAGTCGGGTCGTGTCAGCGACCGTTGGAACGTAAATGATGCCGGCTCCAGCGATGCGCTCGAGGGCCTCATCGACCCACGCAAACCGCTCGAGGCCATTAAGACCCGGCACCACCGACAGTCGAAGGGATGTTCGCGCGAGACCACCGCGCAGCACCAACGTGTCCTCTCCTAACTGGCGAGCAACATCAGCCGTGACTCGACGGTTGGCAGTCGCTGTGGTGGCCAGTACCGGGGTCTGAGGCGAAGCGGTCAGTAGTTTGCTCAGTCGCTGGTAATCGGGACGGAAATCGAATCCCCAGTCGGAAATGCAGTGCGCTTCGTCAATAACGATGAGTCCAGCGCTGGCGATCAGCGGGGCCATGCGTCGGGCAAAGGCCGGATTCGCCAATCGTTCGGGTGAGACCAAGAGCACGTCAACACCCCCTGCCTCAATGGAGCGCATCACGGCATCCCACTCATCACTGTTGGTTGAGTTGATGGTCGCGGCCGAGAGGCCACCAGTTTCGGCCGCCGAGACCTGGTTGCGCATGAGGGCGAGCAACGGTGAGACGACCAGTGTCGGTCCGCGACCAAGTGACCGGAGTGCCGACGTGGCGGCCCAATAGACGGCCGACTTTCCCCATCCCGTCGCTTGGACGACGAGTACACGCTCACCATCAGCCACCAGCGCGCGGACCGCGGCTTGCTGATCGTCTCGGGGGACGGCGTTCGAGCCGGCCATGCGGGCGAGGACGCGCTGGAGGTGCTCGTCAGCGGTGGCAATGAGTTGTTCGTTGGTAGCCGGGTCGTTCTTCATGCGAGCTCAGTTCTCTGTGATGGCAGTTCTATAAGGCGAAGGGAGGCTATTCCAGTGGGATGCTGCGGTCGTTAGCGTCGCTGGGGGTCGAGAAACACTCGGAGTTCGTCAACCTGGTCGAGGCGAAAGATATTCGATTCTCTCGCCACCTCGAGGAGTTCATCAACGAAGAGCTCGTGCGCGCCCCGTCGAGGGTCCTCTTCGGTGTCCTGTACGAACAGGATAATGAAGCGCGCGTCGCGAGCATCGTGTTTACGTCGCATAATGCGACCCATGCGCTGGATCATCTGGCGACGTTGCTTCGAGGACGCCACGATGACCGCCAGGTCGGCATCGGGGACATCGACACCTTCCTCGAGTGTCTGCACCGACGAGAGCACGCGGAGGTCACCAGTGTCGAAGGCCGTCATAATCTCCTCTCGTTCGTCGGAGGACAGATCCGAGTGATGTGGACTGGCGGCCACACCGGCGGCGGTGAGGTTCTCAGCGAGCGAATTCGCGGAGGTGATCGACTGCGTGAACAAGAGGGTGCGTTCGGCGTCTTCAATGGCGCCGACAAGCGCCAGCACCGCGTGCTGCTTGGCAATGGTCTCGGCGAGTAGCTCGCGCTTCTCTCGCCATTTGGCGAGCCACTTGTTCGCGGTCATGGAGGCCTTCATACCGCCACTGCCGGACGTGAGGCGAATGACGGCGTCAAGAAATGCACTGAAGGGCCCCTTGGGGCATCCGAAGTCCCGAACGAGCGTGCGGCGGAGTGATCGCAGTTCGAGGACGTAGCGCTCGTACAACTGCCGTTCCTCTTCAGTGAAGTCAACGCCAACGAAGGCGGCTCGGACATTGGTGATGACGCCGTCATCGATGGCGCGGGCGTAGCCAATGGTGAAGACGACGCGCTCAAAGTAGGGCAGGAGAACGGTCTCGTGCGCACCGTCCATACGTTCATGCGTCGCCGAAAGACCAAGTCGCTTCGCAAAGCGATCATCAAGAGCGTCCTGGTTCTTCTCGGAGGCGCTTCGATGGCACTCGTCGACGACGAGGAGCCCCTCGGCTCCCTTCAGGAGAAAGGCCCTCGTCCGCGCCGAAGCGATAACCGACACCAGCACGTCACAATGTTCCAACCGATCGTCATACCCATCGCCGACACGGCCAATAGTGAGACCGGGGAGGGAGTCTTGGAGAACGTCAACCCACTGGTGGAGGAGCACAATGGTGGGCACGAGAACGACCGTCTTGCCGCCACTGGCGGCGTGGTCGTCGATTGCGGCGACCGCCAATCGAGTTTTTCCCGAACCGGTCACGGCATCGATGATGCCTCGGTGTCCTCGCACACGCCACCGCGCCAGGGCCTCACGCTGCCACTCGTACAGTGCGTGGGGATTGGAGGCCGTGGCCTCGGGCGGCGACCACGACCGACGGGGGGCGGGGTCCGTTTTGATGAATCGCGCCAGAATGGCGGGATCAATCTCATCGGGGTCATCAGTGTCATCGTCAGCTCCGAGGAGCGCTTCCGACGATGCGAGCGGTGTCGAGGGTGGAGCAGACGCGTTCCCCGACTTCATCACGGACTTGGTGGTCGCGACCGAATCGGCGAGCGATGCTTGGGACGCTAAATACCAACGGGGTTTCGTCTCGTCACTCCGGATGAATCGGGAGTCGTTGTAGAGCACGGGGTTGACTGTTCCCTTCGGCACGCGAAGGGTGGCCGCCAGGGCGGGAGCGAACTGCCCGGGTGTTTCGGCGAGGAGGGCCTCTAAAGCGTCGGCTAAGCCGTCATGGGACACTGCTGTCATGGTTCCTCAATCTCTCGAGGGCCAACCTACGAGTTGGCTGTGACAGTGTTCGGTGGGGCGTTGATTACTGGCGGGTACCGTGAACACTCGAGGCGGGCAAGAAGCCTGCTTTGGAGGTCCCGGTCATGGTGTCGCCATCAATAGTGACGTCGAACTTGAGCGTCAACTTCATGGGCGTGGTCACGTCCTGTAGCCAGACGACGTGATCGCCACTCACGACCACGTCTCGAATGGGGACCGTTTCGTCCTTCGACGTGGCCTCGCCGGCAATGACACCATCAGAATCGGTGAACACGAATGAGACATCCATATTTCCAATGGGGGTCCGTAGTACGGCGTTCCAGGTTCCTAGGCAGTCACTCATCGCGTTCACTTTCGTCAGGACTTCGTCATCAACGTGCTGACAAAGTCCAAGATTAACACGATGAACACTCGGCATCGCAGTTTTTTGCGTGTTTCTTACACTCCTGAACCTCGGATTGATAGCGTTGTCGATGGTGCACCGAGTTGCCCCTACGCGTCCAAGTCTTTAGTATTTGGAGAGAACTACTTCGGAAGGTCCCCTTGCAACGACTGACCCCTCGAGTACTGCTGTCCGTAGCCGCGATGTTGACCTCGTTGCTTCTCGTGACGTCTCCGGCCGGGGCGACAGCGTGGGCGACACTGGCCCCCGTCCCGGTGGCAAATGGGGTAGCCGTTAACACGGTGACGCACACGGTCTACGGTTTAGAAAACGGTACGACGTCGACGACGGGGGCCCTCGCCGTCTTCGCCTCGACGAATCTCACGAGTGCGGTCAAGACCATTCCCGTTGGCTATAACCCCTTCGCGCTCGCGGTGAACTCCCGCACAAACACTGTCTACGTGCTTAATTACGGACCAACGGCGTCGGCGTCAACCTCGGTAACGGTGATTAGCGGTGCCACGAATACCGTCACGACCACGATCTCGGGCCTGCCGGCCGCCGCCTCGGCCATTGCTGTGAATCCCACCACCAATCGGATCTACGTCACTGGGGGTGCCGGTAGCACCGCCGCTGCACCTGGGTCACTTAGTGTGATCAACGGTGCGACCAATACCGTGTCGATTCTGGGTGTCGGGTACAACCCTGAAGGCGTCGCCGTGAATACCGCGACCAATCAGGTGTACGTGACAAACGCCGGGAGCTCCACCGGTGGTCCTTCATTGACCGTCATCAACGGGCGAACGAACGCGGTCGTTACCAACCCCACGACGCCGTCGAGTGCTGCGCCGGCGGGACTCGCCGTTGATTCGTCGGCTAACCGGGTCTACGTCGCCTCCTCGCTCGGCCTGCTGGTCTTCAACGGGGCGACGAATGCCTTCGGTACAACCGTGACGGTCGGTGCCTCGCTGTCGAGCGTGGCCGTCGACCACGTGGCGGGACTCGTCTTCGTCAACTCCTCGACCCTCAAAAACGTGTACGCGGTGCATCTTGACAATCTGACGCTCGGTACGTCACTCGTGGGTCCCGCCCAGGCCAGTGCTCACGCCACCGCACTGGCGGTCGACCCCACACTGCGTCGGGTCTTTGACGCCAACGCGACGTACGGTACGGTCTCGGTCTACTCGGAACTTCAGTACCTCTCCCCACAGGCGCCGGGCTCTCCGACACTGGCCGCGGGGGTGCAGTCGCTGACGGTCAGCTGGTCCTCACCAAAGGATCTCGGTCCGGCCGTTTCGTACTACGACGTGCTGGTGTCGACGAGTGCAGCGGGGCCCTTCGCCATGTCGACGAGCAGTACTGGGAGCTGTTCGACCAACGTGATTGTCCCAACGACGAGTTGCACAGTGACTGGTCTGACAACCGGTACCACGTATTACGTTGAAGTGAAAGCCGCGAATGCGGCCGGCTTCAGCCCCCTCTCGAAAGTCGCCAGCGCTACTGCGAACTAGGCGGTTGCGGGTTGGGTAGCAGCTAATTCGTTGAGTGTGAGGACGGCATTCGCCACCTCGTCGAAGGTGAGCAACTGGACGGTCGTCAGAAGCGGCGTCGCTGCTTCGATCGCGGCGAGGGTGGCCATGACGTCGTTCTCGGCATCGCGGTGTTCGAGCAACGCCTTTACGCACGTGTCGCTAAAGGCGGCGATTGCTCCGGTCGCCTCGATCGGAATCGGATCGGGGAGGAGCCGTAATGCGTGCAACACGCGAAGAAGACGGAGGCTCGACGCAAGCGCCCCCTGAAGTGGGGCGCCATCGGGTCGCATGGAGGCGGGTTCGTCGAGGGCTTGGGCCACGGCGCTCTCCGCCCGAGAAAAGGCGAAGTGCGCGCGACGCGACGCGGCAATAACGTCCCCGTCGTTCGACGGGACCGTGCGACGCATCACGATGGCGAGGTAGTTCGCGAGGGCGTCGTGCAGTGTCGCCATCGTTTCATCAACGGTGTTCTGTGGCGACGACGGCCACAGGAGGTAGGAGGCGGCGGCGATGAGCGCGCCAATGGTCACGTCAAGGAAGCGCTCGCCAGCGTTGGCCAGCGTGTTCGTGGTCGTCACCGACAACATGAGCAACACCAGCGATGAGACCAGCCCAATTGCCACGGCAAAGCTGGCGGCCCAGGTGGCGTAGGAGAGGGCGGCAATCACCAGTACGGCTCCCGCAATGACGGAGTGGGACGGGTGGAACTGGGCGGCGTAGAGAGCCGCGAGTGAGGCCCCGAGCGCGGTGCCCAGTACTCGACTGAGCCCCCTTCGTAGCAGGGTGGCGTAGTCGGGCTTCAAGATAACGGCCACCGAGAACACCACCCAGTACCCGCGGGGGAGGTGGGTGACGTCGACAAAGGTCGTGGCCACGAGTACCGCAATGGTGAGGCGAATGGCGTGTCGAAAGGCCGCGTCGTCGGGCGAGAGGTGGGACTTGATGGTCGCCACGCGCTCCCGCCACGAGTCACGCGCGACCGATGACGGCGCGCGACCCACGCCGCGCACCTCATCGCTTCGCTGCGTCTCTCGGGCCAACTGCCGACACGACTGCAACTGCGTCCGAAGCGACGAAAGGTGGTACGCACACTGCCGGGCGATAGCGGTGCTGTCGCTGTCGCCCTGATCCAGCAGGTGGTGCAGCAGGTCGAGTCGCACCCGCATGTTTTGCGGCGGAACGGTGGGATTGTCGGCGGGATGACGTATTTCGAGGGCAATGGAACGGAGGGCGTCGGCGTAGGTGCGCAGCGTGTCCTCAATGGCCACCCGCATGAGGGGAACGTCCAGCGCTTCGAGGCGCTGGCGCAGGCCTGCGATGGTGGTCAACTCAATGCGAGACCGACGAAGCTGATCGACGACGGCCCGTAAATCTCGCGCGTCGGCTCGCCCGAAGAGCGCGACCGGCGACAGCACTCGATGGGCCTCGTCAATCGCGGCGAGCGCGGCTAACGCCGGTTCGTCGGGAGTGGCGACGGCGTAGGCCGCGAGTGCGTCGAATGCGGCGGCCACACTCGCCCGCTGGGCGCGCAACGACGCGGGCAGGCGGAGCACGAGGAGCGCGAGCACTTCGCTTAGCGAACCCAGACCGACCAATGCGGCCAGCGTCAAGGCCTGAAGAGGGGCGTGTGGTGTGCGGCCGAGCACAACGTAGGCGACGATGAGCTGCGAGCCAATAATCCCCTGGGTGAGGCCAAAGATGACGGCCGATCCAGCTATCAGGCACAGGGGAATGAGGACCGCCTCGTGCAGTAGTGGCACACGTCCGGTGACCGAGGCGGCGAAGACCCCAACAGTAATACCGGCGACGTCAGTGAGGGCCAACCGCAGGGAAAGCTGTGGTGCCCCCACCAGTGACACGATGGCAATGAGATTGGCCCCAATCGCCATGGCAACCGCGTTCATTGGTGTCGTGAGCGTCAGTCCGATGGCGAAGACGAGTGCCACGGGGAGGGCGGTGATCAGCCCCCGCACGGGTGTGACCGACGCGACGTTCAACCGGAGGGAGGCCAGGAGGGCCTGGCGGTAGGTGCTCACGTCCCGAGCGGTTCAACCAATTCGACGGCCAGCAGTGGAGCGGAGGCCTTGGAAATACATTCGTTGAACTCTGCGGCGCCGGTGGAGTCGGCCACGACACCGCCACCGGCCTGCACGGTCGCCACGCCATTTCGGAGTGCCACGGTGCGAATCGTGATGGCGAAGTCGGCGTCACCATTCAGCGCGAAGTAGCCAATAGCGCCGCCGTAAGGCCCGCGAGCGACCGTCTCCGCACCGTCGATGAGTGACATGGCGCGTACCTTTGGTGCACCCGTCAGCGTGCCAGCGGGGAAGAGCGCCCGAAAGGCATCAAAGGCGTCGACGCCGCTGCGGAGAGTGCCGCGGACTTGGCTCACGATGTGCATGAGGTGGCTGAAGCGCTCCACGTGTGCGAGACGCTCGACGTCGACTGTGCCGGGCGCCGCAACCCGACCAACGTCGTTGCGACCGAGGTCCACGAGCATGACGTGCTCGGCTATCTCCTTCTCATCGGCCATCAATTCGGCCTCGATGGCGAGATCGGCCGCATCGTCGGCGCCACGTGGTCGGGTGCCGGCAATGGGCCTCGTCGTGACCACGCCGTTCGTGACCTTCAGCAACATTTCGGGTGAGGCCCCGACAATGTGACTGTCGCCATTGTCCAGCAGGTACATATAGGGCGACGGATTGAGGGCGCGGAGCACGCGGTAGAGAGTGAGTGGTGCGGCGGTGAAGGGTCGGCGGAACTGTTGGCTCGGCACCATTTGGAAAATGTCACCCGCCGCGATGTGCTGCTTGGCCGTGTCGACCGCGGCACTGTAGGACTCGATGGTCGCGTTGGAGTACGAGGCCGCCTTGGTGCGAATATCAATGCCACTGCGACGTGAGGGGGCGAAGGCCACCATTCGTTCGACGTCGGGGTTTGTCGGCGGCGCCGGGGCGAGCAGGGTGTGCTCAATAGCCTCTAAGCGGGCGCGACGCTCTGCGTACGTTGAGGCGGGGTCAGCACCGTCGAGGAACGTGGCGAGCACCACGGCCGTGGTCGTGTGTCGCACGTGGTCACAGATGAGCATCGCCCCGGGAAACGAGAAATCAACGTCGGGCCAGGGACTATCGCCCAAGTCCTTTGGCAGTCGCTCGATGCGCCGTACGTAGTCGTAGCTCACGAATCCAACGGCACCGCCGAGGAAGTTGGGAAGGTCGCTCGGCTGGTAGAGCCGGTAGGGGGCGAGCTTGTGGCGAAGTGCGTCCATCGGGTCATTGTCGAGGGCGGGGCGCCCCTCGAGCCGCTCGGGGCTGGGGGCGACGGTGAGGCGCCACTGGCGATCGAGACCGATGAAGGAGTACCGTCCGCTGTCTTCACCGAGCGCGGCACTTTCGAGGAGAAAGAAGGCACTGGTGCCCTGGAAGCGCTGGTAGAGCGAGACGGGCGTTTCTCGGTCGAGCTGCAGCGTCTGCGCGAGCGCAATCGTGTTGTAGCCCTGAGCGCGAAGGGCCTCGACTTGCTCAAAGGAGTACGGTTCCATACCTCAAGGTTAGACACCAATGAGAACCTTTAGGATGAGGGCGTGACGAAGCGTCCCCGAATACTGGTAATTGACAACATCGACTCCTTCGTTTTCAATCTGGTGCAGTACTGCGAGGAGTTGGGCGCGGACGTCGAAGTTCGTCGAGTGACCGACTTGTCCATCGACGACGTATTTCGGGACGACATTGAGGGCGTCCTCGTGTCACCGGGTCCCGGCCACCCTCGCGAGACACCCCTGCTCTTTGAGGTCATTCGAGGTTGTGCCGAGCGCTCCCTGCCCCTGTTCGGCGTCTGCCTCGGTCTCCAGGCGATGGCGGAGGCGTACGGCACTCCTGTCATCGTGGCCCCCGCTCTGCGACACGGTCGATCGTCGCTCGTTCACCATTCGGGTGAAGGGGTCTTTGCCTCCGTTGCCAATCCAGTCGTGGCTGGTCGCTACCACTCGCTCGTGGCTGATCGCAGCGCCCTGCACCCCGACCTCCACATCACGGCTGAAACGGCCGATGGGCTGATCATGGGTCTTCGTCACCGGTCGGCTCCGCTCGAGGGGGTGCAGTTCCACCCCGAGTCAGTACTGACCCAGGATGGCTATCTGATGATTGCCAACTGGTTGGAGCGCTGTGGCGTCGCAGATGCGGTCGCGGTGGCGTCTCGTCTCAATGACATGGCGGAGAAGCGGCGCGCTTCGCTCCCTTCGCCCAGCGGCAACTAGAAGCGCTGACCCACGCCGATGCGGGTCTCAACGACCTCGCCATCAACGAGGGCGACGCGGTAGGCGGCAGGTCCTGTGGCCTGGTCCACCGCCATGTCGGCGACGACGTCCGTTGGTTCCACGCCCTCGTACCATATGCCCACGTGGTCATCGGTGCAGTACGCGAGGGGCGTCACGATGCCGTCACGTTGGAGGCGGTGCAGGAGCGGGCGCCGCTGCAGCTCCGCGTCGTAGTGCACGCCGTTGGCGTAGGGCAGCAGCGCGAGTCCGTTCGTCACCGGTCGTAGTTCTTGACCGAAGGAGTCGGTGGTGCCGCCAGTGTGCCAACAAATAGAACCAGCGGAAACACCGCTCAAGATCACACCGTGTTCCCACGCTTCGACCATGGCCGTGTCGATGCCGTGGAGGCGCCAGAGGGCGAGGAGGTTGGCGACAGAGCCACCGCCCACCCAGACGAGATCGGCACTCGTGAGCAGGTCGGTTGGATTGCCCGACGGCTGGGGGAAGACGCGAAGTTCCGTGACGTCGCACCCCGCGGCGCCAAAGGCTTCGTAGTAGCGGGCGTAGCTGGTGTCGGGGTCACCCAGTGCGGTTCCGAGGACGCAGACGGTGGGTCTCGTCTTACCGGTGCGCGCGAGCGCATCGAGAAGCATCGTGCCGAGGCGGCGCGTTTGTTGCGTGGGTCCCTCGACGAAGCCACCACTCGTGGCGAGAATACGACGGACGGTCATCGGGCGGCCAAGTGCGCCGCAAAGAAGTCGAGCGTGCGACGATAGGCGTCAGCGGCGGCGTCAGCATTGAACTTGTCGGGCCGTCCATCACAGTGGAAGCCGTGGTGGGCGTCGGCGTACCGGACAACCTCGGTGACCTGATCGGTGGCGGCGAGCGCTTCGCGAAGCGCTTCGACCTGTTCAATAGGAATCCCCGTGTCGAGGTCACCGTAGAAGCCAATAAGCGGACAGTTCAGATCGGGGGCCATCGTTATCTGTCCGGGTAGGCCGAAGCGCCCGACTTCAAGTCCACTGCCGTAGTAGGGGGCGGCGGCTCCTACGATGCCGAGGGTGGCCGCAAAGAAGGTCACGGTGCCGCCCATGCAGTAGCCCACGATGCCGGTTGATGCGGGGCTGAAGCCGGCCTCAATCAGGAAGCCGCTCGCGGCGCGAAGGTCGTGCTCGATGCCCTCCGCCGTGAGTTGTCCGAGATGGGCCATCGCTTCGGGGAAGTCGTCGTAGGCCACCTCGGGAGAACCGGAGCGATGAAAGAGCTCGGGTGCTACGACGTAGTAGCCCTGTGCGGCGAAGCGTTCGCAGACCTCGCGAATGTGCTCATTAACGCCGAAGGCTTCCTGCACGACGATGAGGGCTCGTGGCGCGTTGCGGTCGCCCGTAACGAACAGAGGGGTGTCATTGACCAGTGTTCTCATGAGAAGAGTGGTCCCAAGGTTCGACTGCGCTTGAGTTCGAAGAAGCCCGGGAATGACGCCACGGCAACGACGCCGTCGTAAAGGCGGCCGGCGTCTTCGCCCTTGGGGGCGGGCGTAACGACTGGTCCGAAGAAGGCAACGTCGCCCACGTGAATAACGGGGGTGCCGACGTCAAAGCCCACCGCATCCATGCCGGCGTGGTGCGATTGACGGAGTGCCTCGTCATTGTCCGCACTGTGCGCGAAGGTGGCAATGTCGGCGTCAAAGTTGCAATCGGCCAAGACGGCCGCCATGGTCGCGTCGAAGTCATCGCGTTCGTTGTTGACGTGGAAGCGCTGACCCCAGCAGTCGTAGAAAGCCTCAAGGCCCTCGGCGCCGTACCGCTGCTCGACGGCCAACATGACGCGAGCAGGTCCCCACGCCTGCTTCATCAGGTCAACGTACTGCTCCGGTAAGTCACGTCCCTCATTGAGGACCGCGAGACTCATGACGTGGAGTTGCACCTTCACGTCGCGCACGGCCTCAACTTCCTTTAGCCAGCGTGAGGTGATCCACGCCCATGGACATACGGGGCAGACCCAGAGATCGATGCGTTCGCTCATTGTTCATTCCTTCTACTAAAGGCCGCCACGAGGTGACTGACCGCATTGGTAACACCGACACACATGTCGAGGTCCAGCATTTCGTCGATACCGTGGGCATTCGAGTGCGGACCAAGCACACCGGTGGCCACAAACTGGACACCGGGGTAACGAGTTGCGAGGCTCGCGAGGAAGGGGATTGATCCACCCTCACCGGTAAACCCGGGGCCTCGACCGAAAGAACGCTGTGATGCCTCGTTGACCGCTTGCGCGAGCCATGGCGCTAGTTCCGGCGAGCACCAACCCTGACCGGTAGCGCTGTCACTGACGGTGACTCGACAGCCGTACGGCGGGTTTGACGTGATGGCCGTGGTCACAGCCGTCAGTGCGGCCACCGCGTCGGCGGTCGGCGGGAGTCGAAGCGACAGGGTCGCTGAGGTGAATGGGCGCAGCACATTTCCCGCGAGTGCCGTTGGGGGTATGCCGTCCATTCCGGTGACCGAGAGGGTGGGCTTCCAGGTTCGGGCAATAATCCGTTCAAAGGGGCTGCCCCCCATGGGCACGAGCCCCGGTACGGTAGGCAGTGCATCGACGGTGATGTCGCCGAACTCGGTTGCCGTCGACTGCGCGGCGTCCAGCACACTCTGGGGAATAGGGACGTGCAGCTCGTCGAGCGTCACGTCACCAGTCGATGAATCCTCAATGCGGTCGAGCAAGGTGCGCAGGATCCGAAAGGATGACGGGACGACTCCTGACCCAACACCCGAGTGGACGCCTTGGTCGAGGACATCGACCCGAACCGTTGCATTGATGACGCCTCGCAGTGAAGTAGTGACCCAGAGTCGGTCGTAGCTCAACGCACCGGAATCGAGGCAAATGAGCAGTTCCACCTGACCGAGTTTGGGTGCGAGGTAGTCGAGGTAGGCATCGAGGTCGGGACTCCCGCTTTCCTCGCTGGCCTCAATCAACACGACGCAACGCGGGTGGGGTACACCCTCGTGTTCCAGCTGTTCGATAGCCAGTAACGCCGAAAAGGTGGAGTACCCGTCGTCGGCTACCCCCCGCCCATAGAGGCGGTTGCCCCGACGAACGGGGATGAAGGGGTCGAGTCCCTCAGACCAGTCGCCCAACGGAGGCTGCTTGTCGAGGTGACCGTAGAGCACCACGGTGCCGCGGTCGTCGTCGTTTTCCTCATCGTCGGTCGTGGCCTCGATGACGACGCAGAGAACGGGTGTGCGGTCATCAAGTCGGTGAATGGTGACATCAGCGGCCGCGAAATCGAGTCCACGAGCGAATGATGCGAGCAATTCGGCCGCTTCGTCAATGGCCCCGTTCGCGCGCCATTCGGCGTCAAACGCTGGTGAGAGGCAGGGAATACGGGTGTAGGTCTCGAGGGTGGGGAGCGCGTCGCGTTCGAAGTCGGAGAGGGAAAGAGGCATACGGCGAGATTACTTCGCGCTTCGTACGCGATGAACCTCTTGCCAGCAGTACCACGCTACGGACGATTGATTTGATTCGAACAGATCACCGTACGAACGCAGTGCTCGTTCGGTGATTGTCTCGTCGAGCCCGTGAACCAGCGACCAGCCCATCCGAACGCCGTAGTCACCGACCGGCCACACATCATGGCGGCCGAGGGTGTGCATGAGATACATCTGCACGGTCCAGGGCCCGATGCCCTTTATCCGAACGAGCTCAGCGGTAATGTCCTCATTACTCCGACGACCGTGGCTGGCAACCGTGACACTTTTCTCAGTCACCGCCTCCGCGAGCGCCACCATGGCGCTCGCCTTGGACCGATTGAGTCCGGCCGCTTTCAGTTGCTCTTCGCCGGCGCGCAGCAGCGACTCGGGCGTGACCTCGCCCCCACAGACGTCGATAACTCGGGCATGGATCGTGGAGGCGGCGCTCGTAGCCAGCAACTGGGAAGTGATGGAGCTAATCACGGCGGCGAATCGTTGGTCAACTGGTGCCGCGCGGCGAGCGGGCGGCGGACCAATGAGGGCGACCAGGGAGCTGAACGCGGGGTCGGCCGCCACGATTTGGCGGGCTCGGTCCGCCGGACTAGTCACGGGATGCGACCCTCTTAGTCGTTGGCCACGACGATGCCGTGAGGGACTTGACTCGCGTCTTGGACAACCTGCGCCAATATCTTGCTCACCGCTCGCACGGGAGCGGCGGGGAAGCCGAATCGACGTCGAACGAGTACCACGCGACGCTGTGCGATGCCCCGAAGTGGTACCGCCGCGAAATTCGGCTGGAGGTGCTTGGAGAGCATCGTGGACGGGAGGATTGAGGGGCCGTGGCCGTCGAAGGTCAACGACGCAATAGTGCGCAGACCGTCAATTTCGAGGAGGGCTTTCAACTGCACGTCAGCCCCCGCGGCCGCTTCGTCAATCTCGCGGCGCAACGGCGTCCCGGGGTAGGGGAGCAACAGTTCGAGGTCGGCGAGGTCCTTGAGAGTCAGCTCCTCTCGGCCGGCGAGTTCGTGTGAACGAGAAATGATGAGCACCAGGTCCTCGAGGTACAGATCGGAATCAGCGAGCTCGTGGGCGGCGACCGGCCAGGCGAGCACTGCAAGGTCCAACTGACCGGAGACCAGTTGGGGCTCAATGACTGAGTTGGTCCCCTCGGTGATACGAAGTGAAATGAACGGGTACTGGTCCCGGAGCGCCTCTAGGAGGAGCGGTACCACCCATCGACCCGCGGTGCCAATCATGCCGACCGAGACGAGACCACGGACTTCGGCATTGAGTTCATGAACGTCGGAGGCGATGGCGCTCAACTCTTCGAGAATGCGTCGAGATCGGTTGACGACGACAACACCCGATTCGGTAATATCACCCGACGCACGATCAACCAGCTCGCACCCTAACTCTGCTTCCAGGCGGGCGATGCGGTTGGAGATGTTGCTCTGCACCGTGCCGAGCGCTTCGGCTGCACCCGAAAACGTTCCGTGTTCTGCGATGCCAACGAGCGCTTCGAGTTGTCGTATTTCCATGACTATCGAGTATAGGTATAGCTACTATGCCCTCGATGCACTTGTGAGATACCAGTCCATACGGCACTATGGAGGGGTAGTTCATTGCCTTCCCCCCCAAGGCAATGAACAACAGTTTTGCAAAAGGGCCAACCTTCCCCCCAGGTTGGCCCTTTTGTGCTTAACGAACTCGGTAGCCTCTTTCCCATGACGCAACGCATGACCCTCCGAGCGTCTGGTGCCCGCCTCGCTGTACTGCTCACGAATGAGCTGTCCCGCCTCCTGCGACGAGGGTCGGGAACGGTGGCGGGTGGCCGCGTGGGGCTTCGCCTGGATCCCGAGCTGCTGTCCCATCTCAGTGCTCATCGCGCGATTGTGGCGATTTCCGGCACCAACGGGAAGACGACGACGGCGGCTCTTATGCGCGCTGCGTGGGGTTCGGACGTGGGGGGCAACGTGACAGGTGCCAATATGCCCGCTGGGCACGTGGCTGCCCTCGCCGCCTCGCCGGCGCAGAAGTTCGTGCTCGAAGTTGATGAGGCGTGGCTCCCGCACGTCGTGCGTTCGTGCGCCCCCGACGTCGTGTGTCTGCTCAATCTGTCCCGCGATCAACTCGACCGCGCGAGTGAGGTGCGGCAGTTGGCGCAGCGATGGCAGGGCATGGTCTCAGCGCACCCGACGACGCATTTCGTGGCGAATGCGAGCGACCCACTGATTGTGGACGCGCTCGCCGCGGCTACTTCGGTTACCTGGATCTCGGTGCCGCGGGTCTGGCGAGCCGACGCTCTCTCGTGCCCACGCTGTACCGCACCGTTGCATTTCAATGGACGCTGGAGCTGCTCGTGCGGTCTTCACGAACCGGCGGCGACGTGGCGTATTGGCGATGATGGCGCGGTCACACATAACGGTGTCCCGGTATCCCTCACACTCGCTCTACCGGGCCTTTTCAACGTCGTGAACGCCACGTTTGCTCTGGCGGCTGGCGAAGTTGTGGGAGTGCCGGCAGCGGAAGCGGCGCCTCGCTTGCCTTCAGTCGAGACGATTCAGGGCCGGTACGGCATTCGCCGCTTCGGCCAACGTCCGGTTCGATTGTTATTAGCCAAGAACCCCGCCGGAGTCGCCGTCTTGCTCGATGATGCCTCGACTGTCACCACCGAAGTCTGGGTCGCAATAAACGCAGAGATTGCCGACGGTAAGGACCCCTCGTGGCTCTACGACGCGCCGTTTGAACGCCTCGCCCACCACACCGTTACATGCCTGGGCGATCGTCGCCTCGACATTGCGACCCGGCTCGACATTGATGGGGTCGACGCTCGCGTGGTCGGCGCCCGCCAGGATCTCGAGCAGTCTGGACCACTCGTGACGGTCATTGCCAACTACACGGCCTTTCAAGAGTGGATGCGAGAAACAACACCATGGTGACGATTGCCCTGCTGTATCCGGAGTTACTTGGCACCTACGGCGACGGTGGCAATGCTCGCGTCTTGGCTCATCGCGCCACCGTTCGAGGCATTGACGCCTCTGTCGTTTCCGTCGGCGTTGGCGATCATCTCGTCGACGCCGACATCTACCTCCTCGGCGGGGGAGAGGATGGGCCGCAACGATTCGCCTGTGAGGCCCTACGCTCGAGCTCGTTCGCTGAGCGAGTGAACGACGGGGCCACCGTCCTCGCCGTGTGTGCCGGCCTCCAAATTTTGGGCACGAGTTTTTGTGTTGAGGGTAATGATGCGTACGCCGGCCTCAACATTGTGGAAGCGGTGACGACGCGTGGCGCGACACGCTCGGTCGGCGAACTGCGAACGTCGGTGGCTGGCGTCACGCTCGTGGGTTTCGAAAACCACGGTGGTCGGACGACGCTGGGTGATACGTCGCCCCTCGGAGTGGTCGAGCATGGGGTGGGCAATGATGGTGCCGTTGACGGCTTTCGCCACCACAACGTGTACGCGACCTACGCTCACGGACCGGTACTGGCACTGAATCCGTGGCTGGCCGATGAGCTCCTCGCGACGGCTCTGGGAGCGCCATTGGCGCCCCACCGCAGCGTCGCCGACGAGTTGTACGCCGAACGTTGTCGAGCGGTGAGCGCTCGTTAGTACTCGTCGGGCGGATGCGTACCGTAGGACGTATCGCCACTGATTGAGCGACCGAGATCGGCGACGGCCTCCTCAATGCGAATACCGAAACGGCGAATATTTTCGTCAGCAGCCGCAATGAGTGGGGGCCCGAAGGTCACGGAGACGGGGCGCTTGCGGTATTGGGGAGCCAGAGTAAATTTCGGGGCCTTGGCGTACTTGGCACCTCGGAGGTATCCCGCGTCGTGGATGTAGGTCGGAATAACCGCACAGTGCGCACGATCGGCCAAGTAGGCCGCGCCACCCTTGAACTCCTGAAGGTTACCGTCGGGACTGCGCCCCCCTTCGGGGTACAAGAGCAGGTGCCATCCATCCTCGACGAGGTCAATCGCCAACTGTGATGAACGGCGGTTGACCTTGTGGCGGTCAATGGGTATGGCGTTGAACATCAGTGTCGTGAAGAAGGCCTTGCGGGCATTCATGAAGAAATTGTCCATTGCGGCGGCTACGACGGTACGCCGGCGAACGGTCGGTGGGAGGGCCGACAGCACGATTGGGGTATCGAGATGCGAGGTGTGGTTGGCGACGAAAATGTACGGACCACCAGTCTCAAGATGGTGGGTTCCGTGGACTGTGAGATCGCCCATGCGTCGAATTGCGGGGGCGACGAAGCGCCCAATATAGAGACCGCGAATGAAGCGGGCGAGGTAGCCCCGAGCCCACTGCGTCGGGAAGTCAAGACCGAGTTGCACCATGACTTAGCGGCGGTTCTGGCGCTTCGGGGTGTAACGCTTCGAAGGTGCGGGAGCGATTCGGCTCACGCTGTTCTCGGTGGTGGTGTCGCGACGGCCCTTAGTGCGGTCCCGACCGGGTCGCTGTGGGGAGCCGTTGCGCTGCAATCGAAAGGCGCGAATCAGCAGCCACGCGGCCAACGCGAGGAATAAGAAGCCAGCCGTACCTGCGATAAGGCCAAAGATCAGGGAAATGACGATGAACATGGCCCGATTACGACGGAATGCCGCGAAGAGCAGTAGCGCGGCCATACCGAGCAATCCGTAGAACTCAAAGGTCCAGTAGCCGTGCGTCTGGAGGACGACCTTTTCGCACAGTGATGCGACCAAGTGATAGCCCGGGCCACACAGGTGGTGCGACGAAGGCTTGGCGGTTTGGGTGAACTTGGTGGCCTTGCCTGAGAGGTAGGGCGGCAGGGCGAGGCCGGCCGCGACGAGACCGATGAAAGCCGCGAAGAAGCCCAGGTTGCGCTCGAGGGGGTCGAGGCCTAGCACTTGCGCTCGAGACGGTTCTGCGCCCGGCTGACCACGGAAGAGCGATCGACGGGGTGAAGGGTCACTAGTGGGAGAGCTACTCGTATTCGACATGGGAGCAAGGCTACCGCCCGAGGCACGTGGTAGTGGCGACAGAGTAGGCTAGGTGACTCGGGGCGCTTAGCTCAGTTGGTTAGAGCGCAGCCTTCACACGGCTGAGGTCGAGGGTTCGAGTCCCCCAGCGCCCACCACCTTCGTAACGACGCCTGCATGGCGAATCGGTACGCATAGTGCGAAAGTGAGCCATTGTGGCGAAAGTGAGCCACTCGATTCCCGTCACCCCCTGGCGTGCCACGTCGCCGTGGGCCTTTCGCCCCCGGATGGCCTTGCCGCTCGTTGGAGGGCTCATCTCGTTTGGCATTGGCGAGGGTCTGCTAGTGGCCGCTCACTGGGGCAGTGCGCCGTGGACGGTCTTTGCCCAGGGCCTGAGTCGCCAACTCCATCTCTCCATCGGCGTGGCCACCGCACTTATCTCGTGCGCCGTCCTTCTCGCGTGGCTGCCCCTTCGAGAAAGGCCGGGATTGGGCACCCTGGCCAACTTGGTGCTCATAGCAACGGCACTCGATGTCACCGTCATCCTCATGGGCTCGCATCACTCCTTGGTGGCTCGCGTGGTGTTCGTAGTCATCGGCCTCGAGGCCGTCTCGTTAGGGTCAGCGTTTTATCTCACGACGGGGTTGGGTCCCGGACCTCGTGACGGGTTGATGACCAGTGTGCACCGCCGCCTCGGCATTTCCATCGTGTACGTTCGCGCGGCGTTAGAAGGTTCAGTGCTGGTCGTTGGCTGGTTACTCGGTGGTGTGGTCGGCGTCACCACCGCAGTGTTCGCGGTCAGCATCGGATTCCTCATTGGCTGGAACCTTAAACTGGTCTCTAAGTTCGCCGTGAAGCAACAGGAGGCATCATGAGCGGGCATCTCAGCGAGTTCTTCATTGCCTCCTTCCTCATTATTTTGGTGCCGGGACCATCAGTGACCTTCACTATTGCCCGAGCGGTGGCGTGGGGTCGAACCGTCGCCGTGCTGACCGTGCTTGGTAATTCCATCGGCACCCTGTTGCTGGCCACCTTGATTGCGCTGGGTCTGGGTCCACTCCTGGCACACTCCCGGTCGTTCTCCATTGCACTGCAGCTGGCTGGTGGGTGTTACTTGCTCTACCTCGGTCTCGAAACGTGGCATCATCGCGAGGCGGCAGTGGCGGCTATGACAACACGCGAAGACAATCGGCCCTCACGCCTACGAATTATTCGCCAGGGCTTCGTTGTGGGCGTTCTTAATCCGAAGTCGCTGGTCTTCTTCGCGGCAGTCTTCCCACATTTCGTCGATCGGTCGGTGGGTCACATCACGGCCCAACTCCTCGTCTTCGGTCTGGTGTTCTCCGTCATGGCCTTTTGCTCGGACGGCACATGGGGCCTCGTGGCCGGCACGGCGCGGGAATGGCTTTCGTCATCGCCGCACCGATTAATTCGGTTACGTGTCGTTGCCGCCTGTGTGATGTGGGGCTTGGGCGCCCTCATCGTCAGCAGCGCCCTGCAGTCGTAAGGATTTCGGCGTCGAGTCGGTACGCTGGCTACAACCTGCGCTCGCTTCGAGCCAGCGCACCAGTGGAGAGTCACCATGAGTATGCACGGAGGAGCCGCCGCAGGTCGCGCCGGAATGAAGTCGCTGACGAAGAACCGCGACGTACTCGAACACCGAGTTAAGCCCGGTACCTTGAAGCGGATGCTCCGATTCGCCCGACCTTACCGGACGTTGCTCATCATCTTCCTTTTCACCGTGGTCATCGACGCCGTGGTGTCGTCGATTTCGCCACTGGTGCTGCGAGCCATCATTGACAAAGGCATCGCCGGCAAGCGAGAGGGGCTCGTGATTGGCCTCTCGCTCCTCACCGCGGTACTGGCCCTCGTTGACGCGGGTCTGTCACTCTTTCAGCGCCGCACGTCGGCGGTGGTGGGCGAGAGTCTGATTTTTGACATGCGCTCACGGGTGTTCTCCCACATGCAGTCGATGCCCATTGCGTTTTTTGCGCGAGCGCAGACGGGTGCCCTCATTTCACGGTTGAACAATGACGTTATCGGTGCGCAGCAGGCCTTCACCGACGTGTTCTCCAATGTCGTCGGCAACATCATTCTGGTCCTCATCATTCTGGGGACCATGTTCACACTCTCCTGGCAAATCACGCTGGTGGCCCTCGTCCTGCTCCCGGTTTTTTTGCTGCCCGCTCGAACAGTGGGCCGGCGACTCGGCACATTGTTCAAAGAGGGGTACGAGCTAAACGCCGAGATGAACACCGTGATGTCGGAGCGTTTCAACGTGTCGGGTGCCATGCTCGTCAAGCTCTTTGGCCGACCGGCCGACGAACGGGCCTACTTCGATAACCATGCCGGTCGTGTGCGCGACATTGGGATTCGCCAATCGATGTACCAGCGGTTCTTCTTCATCGCCCTGTCGCTCACAGCCTCGCTCGCCACCGCTTTCGCGTACGGCTTCGGCGGCGTGCAGGTGCTGCACGGTGCGCTGATGGTTGGTACCGTGGTCGCGTTGACGGCCTATTTGACGCGCCTCTACGGCCCACTGACACAGTTGTCAAATATCAACATTGACTTCATGTCGGCCATGGTGAGTTTTGAGCGACTGTTCGAGGTGCTCGATCTCACGCCAATGATTCAGGAGTCAGACAACGCCGTCGCTATTCCCGCGGGACCAGCCCGATTGACGTTCGAGAACGTGTCGTTTGACTACCCCGGGGCCGAGGAAGTGTCGCTGGCGTCCCTCGAATCGGTAGCGAAACTCGAAACCGTAGGGCGAACGCAGGTCCTCCACGAGTTGACCTTTGAGGTAGCCCCCGGAACGATGACTGCCCTGGTTGGGCCGAGTGGCGCGGGGAAAACGACGGTCTCGATGCTGGTCTCTCGTCTCTACGACGTCACCAGCGGAGCCGTGCGCATCAACGGTGTCGACGTCCGCGATGCGACACAGGCCTCGCTGAATGCCACCGTGGGCGTGGTGACGCAAGATGCCCACCTCTTCCACGAGACCATCCGGCAGAATCTGTTGTTCGCCAAGCCCGACGCCACCGACGGTGAGATCCGTGAGGCTCTCGTGTCGGCACAGATTGCGGCCTTCGTTGATTCACTTCCCCTGGGCCTCGACACCGTGGTAGGCGAGCGGGGTTATCGGTTGAGTGGTGGCGAGAAGCAGCGCATGGCGCTCGCTCGCTTGCTGCTGAAGTCGCCGCGACTCGTCATTCTCGATGAAGCCACGGCCCACTTAGACAATGAGTCCGAAGCGCTGGTCCAACAGGCGCTCGAGCAGACAATGAAGGAGCGAACCTCGCTGGTTATCGCTCACCGGCTGTCAACTATTCGCAGCGCCGATCAGATTCTGGTACTCGAGGCCGGTCGAATCGTCCAGCGCGGCACGCATGACGAACTGCTAGCCCGTGGCGGACTTTACCGTGACCTCTACGAACGGCAGTTTGCGCCGCAGGAGCGTCAGCCCATCGAATGAGCGCCACCGTCGACGTGAATAATCGACGCCGTGGTACCACGGAGCAATGGCGACAGCAGTGCAACGGCGGTGTCGGCAACGGCGGACGAGTCGTTGACGTCCCAACCGAGCGGCGCCCGCTCGGTCCACGTGTCCTCAAAGACGCTGAAGCCCGGAATGGACTTAGCGGCGATGGTACGCACTGGTCCCGCGGCCACCATGTTGACGCGGATCTGGTCGGCGCCGACTTCACGAGCGATGTAGCGGCCGAGTGACTCGAGGCCGGCCTTCATAACGCCCATCCAGTCGTACATCGGGTAGGCCCGGGTGCCGTCAAAGTCGAGAGCCACGACGGAGGCGCCCCCGACGGCTTCGGCCTTCTGAAGCAGTGGGCGAAAGGCGCCAACGAGGGCAGCGAGCGAGTAGGTCGATATCTGCATCGCGGTCGACACATCGCTGAAGGGAGCGGCAAACATGCCATTACTCAGGCACAGTGGGGGAGCGTAGCCAATGGCGTGGACGAGGCCGTCGAGTCGGCCAAATCGTTCGTCAACCGTCGTCACCGCTGCGGCAATCTGTTCGGGGTTCGTCACGTCGAGCTCAATAATGTCACCGACCTCGCCATAAGCGGCGAGTTTGCGAGCGGTTCGCTCGGTCAGGGAGAGGCCACGTCCGGCCCCCGACAACGCCACGGTGGCGCCTTCTTCAAGCGCGCGCTTGGCGATGCCAAAGGCGATGGAGTCATCGGTGAGTACGCCGGTGACCAAGATACGGTGATTTGTGAGAAGTGCCATCTTGTTAGCGTACTAAGAGCAGACTTCACTGAAAGGGACGTTATGACAACACTGGGAATCATTGGGGGCACTGGCCCCGCTGGTCAGGGAGTAGCGCTTCGACTCGCCTGTGCCGGTTATGACGTTGTCCTCGGTTCACGCGACGCCGACCGAGCGGCTGAGGTGGCCGCCACCCTCGAGGTTCGCGGAACGGGCGTTGTTCGAGGTGGCGATAACGCCGCCGCAGCTGACGCCGACATTGTGGTCATCGCCACTCCGTGGGACTCGGCCGTGGCCACCGTGTCAGCGTTGAAGTCGCACTTGGATGGCAAGGTCGTGATTTCCATGGTCAATGCACTAGCCCGTGAAGGCCGAGAGCTCGTTGCACTGTACCCACCCCGTGGTTCGATGGCCGCCCAGATCGCCTTCGCCGCGCCAGGCGCGAAAATCGTCGGGGCTTTTCACCACCTACCAGCGGCGCAAATGGTCAAGCTTGACTCAGGGCTCGAAGCTGATGTCGTGATCTTCGGTGATGACGCCGAGGCGCGAGAAGAAGTCGCCACCATCGTGTCGGCAATGCCGGGCCTCACCGCCATCGTCGCTGGTTCCATGTCGCTGGCGAGTGCGGTTGAAGCGTTCACCTCGGTTTGCATTTCGATCAACATTCGCCACAAGGCGCACAGTTACGTCAAGTTGGCAGGACTCGGTCACTAATGCGCCTGTTTGACACTGCTCGCGCTGAAGTACTACCTCTCCACACTGGTCCGATCGTTTCGATGTACTCCTGTGGCATTACGCCCTACGACGCGGCCCACCTGGGTCACGCGTTCGTGTACCTCTCGTTTGACGTTGTGCAGCGTCGACTCCGCGACGCCGGATTTGAAACGCGGTGCGTGCGCAACGTGACCGACGTTGACGACGATATTTTGAGGAAGGCCCGAAGCCTCGGCGTGAACTACCTCGACCTCGCGGCCCGCGAAATGGCGAAGTTTGACCGAGACATGCAGCTGATTAACTTGCTACCCGTGTACGCCGAGCCGCGTGCGACGGGGGCGATTCCCGAAATCCTCACGCTTATTGGTCAGCTCTTCGACGCGGGTTCGGCCTACGAAGTCGACGGATGGGTCTATTTCGAGGCCTCGACGTTCCCGCGACTCGGACAGGTCTCTCACGCCGTTCGCGCCACGATGCTGGCCCTCGCGGCGGAGCACGGAGGTAACCCCGACGACCCGCGTAAGCGCGACCCATTGGACTTCGTTCTTTGGCAACCCTCGCTTGACGATGAGCCCTCGTGGGAGTCGCGCTGGGGCGCCGGCCGACCAGGGTGGCACATTGAGTGTTCCGCACTCGCCATGCGTGAGTTGGGTCCAACGCTGGACATTCACGGTGGCGGACGTGACCTGGCCTACCCGCACCATGACTGCGAAGCGGCACAGAGCGAAACCGTCACGGGTCGCCCCTTCGTGTCCCACTGGATGCACGTTGGCCTGGTCGGTCTCGACGGTACGAAGATGTCCAAGTCGCTCGGGAATTTGGTCTTTGTTTCTGACCTTGCGGAGCAGTCCGAGCCCGCGGCGGTACGTCTCGCGCTGCTCGATCAGCACTATCGCTACGACTGGGAATGGCGCGGCGAACTGCTCTCGAAGGCGCAGTCGCGTCTGGCGACGTGGCGGTCAACTGCGCTGAGTGGCCGCCAAGGCAATGTGCTCGATGACGTCCGAGCCGCGCTTGATGACGATGTCAACACGCCCGCCGCGCTCGCCGCCATCGACGCGGCCGCACACGCGGGCTTCAATGTTTCCCCAGCGGCGAGCCTGCTGGGTATTACGCTGTAGGCGACGAAAGGCCCCCATGTCGGTTATTGAAGTTCTCCTCCCGGACGGCAGTGCCCGTTCACTTCCCGAAGGTTCTAGCGCCCTCGACCTCGCCGCTCAGATTGGTGCGCGGCTCGCGAAGGATGCCCTCGCTGCCACCGTTAATGGTGAGCTGACAGACCTGACGAAGCCAGTGCCGGCGGGTGCGACCGTCTCGATCGTGACACCGGCCTCGGACATGGGTCGAGACGTGCTGCGGCACTCGACGGCGCACGTCCTCGCGCAGGCCGTGACCCGCTTGTGGCCCGGAGCCCATTACGCCATCGGGCCCGCAATTCGTGACGGTTTCTATTACGACTTTGCTCTGCCCAACGGCGCGCGATTCAGCGATGACGACCTCGAGAGGATTGAGGCCGAAATGCGTACCATCGTCGAGGAGAACCAGCCGTTTATTCGTGAGGAGTTTTCGTACGAGGAGGGCCTGGCCCTCTTCGCCGACCAACCGTTCAAGGTGGAAATCATCACCGGTGTACGCGATGGTGCCTCACCCGAAGACGCCTCCGAGGTTTCGGGCTCCGTGGTGTCGACCTACTCGAACAGTCCCGCCTTCAAGGACTTGTGTCGGGGGCCCCACGTTCCATCAACGTCTCGACTGGGCCACTTTAAATTGATGCGGGTGGCCGGTGCGTACTGGCGGGGCGACGAAAAGCGCCCGCAGTTGCAGCGCATCTACGGCACGGCGTGGGAGTCGAAGGACGCCCTGGCGGCCCACCTGACCCAACTCGAGGAAGCGGAAAAGCGTGATCACCGCCGTCTCGGTCAAGAGTTAGACCTCTTCTCCTTCCCGTCCGAGCTAGGGCCAGGTCTCGCCGTGTTCCATCCGAAGGGTGGCACCATGCGACGCGTGATGGAGGAGTACTCGCGCTCACGTCACGTCGCGGCAGGCTACGAGTTTGTCAACTCGCCCCACATCACCAAGGCCGAACTCTTCGAGACTTCTGGACACTTGCAATGGTTCGCCGACGGCATGTATCCCCCTATGGACTTGGACGATGGCCAGCAGTACTACCTGAAGCCAATGAACTGCCCATTCCACGTGCTCATCTTCAAGGCCCGTCAGCGTAGTTACCGCGAACTACCCCTTCGGATGTTCGAATTCGGCACCGTGTACCGCTACGAGAAGTCGGGCGCCGTGCATGGCTTGACTCGCGTTCGTGGCCTTACCCAGGATGACGCGCACATTTTCTGTACTCGTGAGCAGATGCGCGACGAGTTGGTGAGTTTGCTCACCTTCGTTCTCGACCTCTTGCGCGATTTCGGTCTGAACGAGTTCTATCTGGAACTGTCTACCCGGCCCGCCGGTAAGGCAGTCGGTACCGACGAAGAGTGGCAGGAAGCAGAATCGACGCTGGCTGAAGTGGCGAACAACGCCGGTTTGGAGCTGGTGATGGACCACGGTGGCGGTGCCTTCTACGGCCCCAAGATCTCAGTCCAGGCCAAGGATGCCATCGGCCGAACACACCAGTTGTCCACTATCCAATTGGACTTCCAATTGCCGCAGCGTTTTGACACGAGCTACATCGCGAACGACAACGCACGCCACCGTCCGATCATGATTCACCGGGCCCTCTTCGGTTCGGTGGAGCGCTTCATGGCTCTGCTCATTGAGCACTACGCCGGTAACTTGCCCACCTGGATGAGTCCAGAGCAGGTGCGCGTGCTCGGTGTTCGTGATGATCACGACGCCTACGCCTACGACATTGCCGATGCTCTCAAGGCCGATGGCGTGCGCGTGGTGGTCGAGGCCGCCAACGAGCCGCTAGGTGCGCGCATTCGTCGGGCCAAGCTCGAGAAGGTCCCGTACATTCTCGTGGTTGGTGACGACGATGTCGCCAGCGGCACCCTGGGCATCAACGCACGTGGCGCCAATGACCCCGAGCGTGGCGTGACGCTCGAAGAGTTCCGTCGTCGTCTCAATGAGGAGATTGCGGCCCACGGGTCGCCGGAACGTACCCGTGGCGCTTGACCGCTTCGCGGCGTCGTGGCGGGAGGCCTACGTCACGAGCCCCGAGGCTGCGGCGAATGCCCGTCACGATGTGACCTGCGTCTTTTGCGTGTTGGTCGACCAGGGGGTGAGTGAAAGCTCGGGGGTTGTGTGGATTAGTAACCACAGCTTCATTGTCTTGAATGCCTTTCCCTACGGTTCCGGTCATTTGCTCACATTGCCGCGACGTCACGTCAGCCAGCTGACCGACCTCACCGATGCCGAGTACCTCGACTTGGCGCTTACGCAACGGCGCATGATTACTGCCCTCGCGATCGCTTACGGAGCCGACGGGATGAACGTTGGCATGAATCTCGGCCAGGCGGCGGGAGCGGGAATCCCCAAGCACGTTCATATTCACGCCCTTCCGCGGTGGAACGGTGACACGAATTTCATGACGACTATTGGTGAGACGAGGGTCCTCCCCGAATCTCTCGAGTCCACGTGGCGCAAAGTGGTGTCGGCGCTCTCCACGCTCGATGCCGACCCCTCACTAGACTGAACCTCGAAAGAGGGGCACGATGTTCGACGGCAAATTTCGCACCTCAGTTGATGGCGTCACGGCTCCCATTGGCAAAAATCTCAATCGCGTTGGATTTTCGGCTGACGCCCTGACCTTCTCGGGCTTGCTGTTTTCGGTCGCGGCTGGCTGGGCGATCGCGGAGGATTACTTTTGGTGGGCAATTGCCCTCATCGCTATTGCCGGTGTCCACGATCTCATGGACGGAGCGGTCGCCAAGGCGTCATCGAGTGCGAGCCAACGAGGGAGCTTCTTCGACTCGGTGGTCGACCGCGTGTCCGACGCCGCGATGCTGGCCGGGGTTACGTATTGGCTCATCCACCACCGGCCCGGTAACTGGATTCTCCTGCCCTTCGGTCTGGTGACCACCTTCTTGCTCATTTCGTACCAGCGCTCCAAGGCCGAGAGCCTCGGCATCGCGGCAAAGGGTGGACTCATGGAGCGTGCCGAGCGCCTGATCCTGTTGGGCGTGGCCTTGTCGAATCACCGCATCTTTTTGCCAGTGCTGTGCCTTCTGCTCGCGCTCACCACGATGACGGCCATGGGGCGTTTTTATCGTGTGTGGCAAGCTGCGGCGTCAGTGCCGAGAAGCGGCCGCTCCTAGCCCGTGCGATCGTGGCTTCGTGTCGTAGTGCTGAAATCGGCAGCAACGACCCTCGAATGGTTTCCCCTCGGACTCACACAAGCGGTGGCCCAACGACTCGCCTCCCACATCGGCCCTCGAACACACAAGGGCGCCAACCTCGCGAAGAACATCGCCATCATCTCGTCGAGCGGTGACGAATCCCTGTCATCCGAACAATTGCACCGGCAGGTCGAGCGGTCGTTCGCCAGTTACGGGCAGTACTGGGCCGAAACGGCCAAGTTGACAGCCCTATCCCTTGAGGAGCGTCAACGCCGGTTCGTTATCGGCGAAGGGGTGGAGTACTTGCAGGACGCGTATGCGAAGGGGCAAGGGGTCATCCTCGCCATACCTCACACCGGATCGTGGGACTGGGGCGGATCGATTATCGGTGCCTCGGGCATTCCGCTCACTGTGGTCGCGGAAAAACTCACACCGCACGCCCTTTTCGAATGGTTTCGGGCCAAACGTGAACGGGTGGGCATGGGCGTGATTGGTCTCGATGATGAGACCGCCACTGCAGTTGCAAAAGTGCTCAACGCCGGTGGCGTCATTGGTCTGTTGTGTGACCGCGATCTCCAGAGCAACGGTGTCGATGTGACGTTCTTCAACCGCCGCGTGACTATGCCGGCGGGACCGGCGCTCTTCGCGCTGCGGACGAATGCCGTGCTGCTCGGCGCCTGTTGCTACAGCGGACCCGGTGACGGGCACTACGCCGTCATTACGCCGCCGATCGAGGTCGAGCGACAGGGGCGCCTCCGAGAGGACATCGTGCGACTCACCCAGGTGGTGACCCGTGAACTGGAGCACCTCATTCAGCGAGCTCCCGAGCAGTGGCACGTGCTCGAAGACCGTTTCGCGGAGACAACGTGCGAGTAGCCCTCATCTCACCGTACGCACTGAGCGTTCATGGGGGAGTGCAGGAGCAAGTGATATCAATGAGTCGTACGCTCTGCGCCCGTGGGCACGAAGTACTCGTCATTGCCCCTGATGAAGCTGATACCGCGACGTACGACACCCCCGCACCCGTGCGTCGGTTCGGTTCGCTCGTGACGCTACCGGCGAACGGCTCGCGGGCGCCGCTTGCTCTCAGCAGGCGGGCCCGTCGTGCGGCGTACAACGCCGTCGTGGCGTTCGCACCTGACGTCGTTCACCTTCACGAACCATTTGCACCGACGTTGGGGTACACGGTGCTTGCTCGCCACCGGTGGCCCCTGGTAGCCACCTTCCACCGCAGTGGTGGTTTTGCCCCACTGCGTTACCTCCGGTGCGTGTTCGGCACCGTGGTTCGACGTATTGACTTGGCCGTTGCCGTCTCGGCGTCGGCGGCAACAACCGCATTGAACGATTTCGCATGCGACACCGAAGTGTTGTTCAACGGCATCGACGTCGAGCGATTGCGGCGCGCGCCGCGGCGCGCGCCCGACCACGTCACCGTGGTCACGGTCGGTCGGCTCGAAGAGCGCAAGGGCGTGACCACCCTGCTCTCGGCGGTACTGGCGCACAATGCCACGTCCCCCGAGGCACCGTGGCACCTCGAGGTCGTTGGTGCGGGACCAGAACGAGGGGCATTGGAGCGACTCGCCAACGGTGACAGGCGCATACGGTTTCACGGCGCGCTCGCGGACAAAGAGAAAAATGAGTTGCTCCGATCAGCCAGCGTCATTGTCTGCCCCGCGTTGCGGGGCGAATCGTTTGGCATTGTCGTGCTGGAAGCAATGGCGTGCGAGGTGCCCGTCGTTGTCAGCGATATCGACGGCTACCGACAGGCCGCGGGCGGTCGAGGCCTTCTCAGCGCACCGGGTGACGCCAGCGCACTCGAGGCAACGATTCTGCGAGCATTGGAGGTCAACGACTCGTGGGTGGCTTCAGCGGCGACGTACGCCGAGACGTGGTCGATGGATGCCCTCGTCACGCGATACGAAACTCTGTACCATGAAGCCATTGGCCACTTCGTAAGCCGGTAGCCTTACGGTATGGCTTCTCAACGCACCCGTACCCGTCGATCCGGCTCCTCAAGAGATCGCAGCGCGGCCTATGTTGCCCCCACGTTGGACCCGACGTGGCAGAGCCCGTACGCTCCGTCGAAGGATGAGCGCGAGTCGCACCGTAAGGCCGTCGTAACGGCGACAGTCAAGGGCTTGCAGGTCCGGGGCGCCATTGCTGGCGCTGTGGTGGTCGCTTTGATCGCTGTAAGCGTCGTCGTGCAACCCTTCGCCATTGTTGCCGCACTACTGGTGGCGGGCCTCTTCGGGTACGACGCCTATCGACAGATTTCGTCCGCGGAATCGAAGGGCGACCGGTTGGGCGACCTCATGCTGGCCGCCTTTGCGCCGGGTGGTTCACCCGTTGAACGCCGTCGCCTCATAACGGTTCTCGACCGGCTGGCCGCCACATTTGGCGTGAATTCAGTCAGTGCCTTTATCGTGGCAGACGCGACGTACAACGCAGCGCTCGTTCCGAGTGGTGACTCCTACGCGCTGTACGTAACCAGTGCACTGATGCGCGACTTCGAACTAATTGAGCTCGAAGGTGTCGTTGCGCACCTGATGGCTCGCCATCGCCTGGGTGTGTTATCACGCGAGGCAGCGTCGGCGGTGATGAATCTGGCTCCATCGAAGCGATTGACACTGGCGGGAAGTGGCGTCGCCTACCGTGCCGACGAAGTGGCCGCCGCCGCCATTCGGTACCCGTTGGGTCTAGCGAGCGCGCTGCGCAAGTGCGCCCGTCAGGTGGTGTCCGTTGACAGTTTCTTCGCGTCGCCCACCTACGACCAGTGGCGTTACGTCTTCTTCGATATGCACAGTGACCGTCGGGAGAATGACATCGCCGACCTCGACGATGTCGAGTTCCGCGCCATGGCGCTCGAGGAATGGTAACGACACTGCACCGCTAGTGTGGTTGGCATGACTTCATCATTTGCCACCACTGGATCAGCCCTCGTCAAGCGCGGCCTCGCCGACATGCTTCGCGGCGGCGTCATCATGGACGTCGTTAACCCCGAGCAGGCTCGCATTGCCGAAGACGCCGGTGCCGTGGCCGTCATGGCTCTGGAGCGCGTGCCGTCAGACATCCGTCGTGATGGTGGCGTGGCTCGTATGAGCGATCCACAGATGATTCAGGAAATCCAGGCGACCGTGACCATTCCGGTGATGGCCAAGGCGCGTATTGGCCACTTTGCAGAGGCCAATATCTTGCAGTACTTGGACGTCGACTACATCGACGAATCGGAAGTGCTGACACCGGCTGACGAGGAAAATCACATCGACAAGTGGGGCTACACGGTGCCCTTCGTGTGTGGTGCCACCAACCTCGGTGAGGCACTGCGACGTATCGGTGAAGGTGCGTGCCTAATCCGCTCGAAGGGTGAAGCGGGCACCGGCAATGTCGTTGAAGCCGTCCGCCACCTGCGTACCATCAACGCGCAGATTCGTCGTTTGGCTACCGCTGACAGTGCCGAGCTCTTCGCCCTGGCCAAGGACCTCCAGGCACCGCTGCCGTTGGTGCAGGAAGTAGCTGCCACCGGCAAGCTTCCCGTCCCATTGTTCTGCGCGGGCGGCATCTCAACGCCGGCTGACGCCGTGTTGGTGATGCACCTTGGTGCTGAAGCCGTGTTCGTGGGTTCCGGCATTTTCAAGAGCGATGACCCCGTTCGGATGGCGACCGCGATTGTCGAAGCCACGACGCACTACCAGGACCCCTCAGTGGTGACGCGAGTGTCCACCGGATTGGGCGCTGCGATGAAGGGCTTCGAGACCGCAACCCTCGAAGTACGTTTGGCTGAGCGCGGCTGGTAATGACGACGGTTGGCGTACTCGCCCTGCAGGGCGGTGTGCGAGAGCATGTAGCGGCGTTGCGCCGGCTTGGGGCTGACACCAGAGAGGTGCGGCGTCCCGCTGACCTCGAAGGCCTCAGCGGACTCGTTGTGCCGGGCGGAGAATCAACGACGATTGCGCACTTACTCGTATCCTCGGGACTTCGCGGAGAACTCGACGGTGCTATCAAAAGCGGTCTGCCGGTGTTTGGCACGTGTGCAGGATTGATTGTGCTCAGTAGTGCGATTCTCGATGGGCGCGACGATCAGTGGTCGTATGGTGCTCTCGACGTCACCGTTAAGCGCAACGGCTACGGCCGTCAGACTGCATCATTCGAAACACCGATTGTCGTTGAAGGCGTTGGCTCGGTACCAGGCGTCTTTATTCGAGCCCCTCGCATCACTGCGTGGGGAGATGTTCAGGTGTTAGCGACCTATGAGCGCGGCGATGGTCTGCATCCCGTTCTTGTTCGCCAAGGTCAAGTGTGGGGGTGCTCGTTTCACCCCGAACTCACGACGGACGTTACTGTCCATGAGTTATTCGTCAATTCTCTCTAACGAGTACGATTAGTGCGCCCCACGGGGTAGGAGGAACAATGTCAGGTCACTCGAAATGGGCAACGACGAAGCACCGCAAGGGTGCCAAGGACGCTGCGCGCGCCAAGGTCTTTGCCAAGCTGATTCGCCAGGTTGAAGTTGCGGCCCGCGAAGGTGGGGGAGACCCCGAAGCTAACGCCAGCCTTCGCACGATGTTCCAAAAGGCCCGTGAAGCATCGGTGCCTCTCGACACAATTGAGCGTGCGATCAAGCGCGGCACCGGTGAACTCGAAGGCGTCCGGTACGAGGCGATTTCCTACGAAGGGTACGCCCCGGGCGGTATTGCCATCATTATCGAAACCCTGACGGACAACCGCAACCGCACCAGTGCTGAAATCAAGCACCTGCTCTCCAAAAATGGCGGCGCTATCGCGGAGCCCGGTGCGGTGTCTTGGCAGTTCGACCGGAAGGGCATCGTTGAGGTCAAGGGACCGATTGATGAGGACCAACTCCTTGAATGGGTGCTCGAAGCTGGCGGCGAGAATTTCAGCGCGCAGGGTGATAATTTCGCGGTGATTACCGACCCAACTGAGGTCGGCATGGTGCGAGATGCACTCGAGGGGTTCGGTCTGGCCATCGCCACGGCCGACTTGACTCTCGTGCCCCAAAACTTGATTCCGGTGGAGGCTGAGGCTGACGTGACGAAGGTCCTTCGGCTGATGGATGCCATTGACGACCACGACGACGTGCAGAACGTCTACGCCAACTTCGACATCTCCGACGAACTTCTCGCGAATTTCGAAGGCTAAAGGCTGGTGCCCGACTGGTGGTCGGTGTACTATCGAACATATGTTCGTATTGGGAATAGACCCAGGCCTCACTCGTTGTGGTTTCGGTCTCGTTGAAGGCAGTTTCGACGGCGTTGAAAGTTTCCGCGCGGTTCGCGCTGGCGTCATAGCCTCGGATCCTGCGATGGATGTCGAAAAGCGGCTCGGTAACTTGGTCGTCGAATTTTCGTCGCTGCTTGACGACATGAGGCCCGACGCTGTCGTGGTGGAAAAAGTCTTTTTTCAGCGCAACGTGAAGACGGCAATTCCGGTGGCTCAGGCCAGTGGTGTGGCGGTCGGTATCGCCGCCTCCCATAATCTTCCCGTGCGTCAGTTCACGGCCCAACAAGTCAAGATGGCGGTGACGGGCTACGGCGCCGCTGACAAGCGCCAAGTGCAGACAATGGTCGCCACGTTGTGCGGTCTCAAAGCGATACCGCAACCACCCGACGCCGCTGACGCCTTGGCATTGGCGATGACCTACTTCATGGTCGAACGGGTCGAACGTCGATTTCCGATGGTGATGCCGTGATTGGGTATCTTCGCGGCACAGTCATTGCTGACCGATTCGCCACCGGAGGCTCGCTCATTCTTGATGTCAACGGCATTGGCTACGAACTAACTGTCGCGTCGGATCAGGTCTTTCCTGCTGGTGCCGCCCTTGAGCTCTTCGTGCATACGGTGGTGCGACCAGACGCTCTTCTGTTGTACGGCTTTCTCACGTTGGAGGACCGACGTTTCTTCGACACCCTGCTCGGCACGCCGGGCGTTGGCCCGGCCACCGCGCTCGCCGCGGTTCGAACTATTGGTGCCGACACCCTCGCCGCCGCGATCGACGCGGGCGATGTGAAAACAGTGTCCAAGATTCCAGGAGTCGGTCCGAAGACCGCGAGTCGCATCGTTCTTGAGCTCAAGGGCAAGCTGGTGCAACCCGAGCCGGTGACACCAGTGGCTGCCGTACAGGTCTCGAGTGACATTGAAGACGCGCTTCGTTCGTGGGGCTACACGACCCAAGAGGTTCGTGATGCGCTGCGCGATGCCGTGTTGCCGAGCGATGACGCGGCCGCGCTCCGAATGGCGCTGACACTCCTGAGGCGGCCATGAACCGCATCGACATTGAGCTGGAGCGCATCGACGATCGAGTCGTCATGCCGCTCGCCACGCCAACAGACAATACGTTCGAGATCACCCTGCGTCCCCCTTCACTCGACGAGTTTGTCGGCCAACGGGACCTCGTTGGCCACCTTCGTATCGTGTTAGGGGCAGCCCGCTCTCGGGGCCAGCACGCCGACCACTTACTGTTTGCCGGGCCACCCGGACTCGGTAAAACGTCACTTGCCGCAATCGTCGCGACTGAAATGGGCGCCAATCTCCGGACCACCTCCGGTCCAGTGCTGGCTCGTCCGGGCGACCTCGTGGCCCTGATGACCGATTTGCAGCCGTCTGACGTGTTGTTCATTGACGAAATCCACCGCCTACCTCGAGCAGTGGAAGAGGTGCTCTATCCCGCCATGGAGGACCGTCGACTTGACGTCATGATTGGTCGCGGCCCCTCGGCACGGTCAATTCGCCTCGACCTCCCCGCGTTCACACTCATTGGCGCGACAACTCGCACGGGGCTCGTTGCCGCGCCGTTGCGCGACCGATTCGGCTTCATTGGACAGCTCGATCTGTACGATGTTGACGAGTTGACCCACATTGTTGCCCGGTCGGCATCACTGTTGGCTCTTCCCCTGAGTAGCGACGGCGCGGCGATTATCGCCAGCCGATCACGCGGCACGCCCCGTATAGCGAACCGCCTCCTGCGTCGGGTCCGCGACGTGGCCTCCGTGCGCAATGCACCATCAGTCAACGCTCAGTTGGCGGCGGAGGCACTCGACCTGTTCGGCGTTGACAACTACGGGCTCGACAAAGTTGACCGTCGCATTTTGTCCCTGTTGACGGGACAATTTTCGGCCATGCCAGTCGGTCTTACGACACTGGCCCACGCAGTGGGGGAGGAGCCAGCCACTGTCGAAGACGCTTACGAGCCGTACTTGCTCCGCGAGGGCTTCCTGGTACGCACACCGCGAGGACGGGTGGCCACCGCAAAATCCTTCGAACACCTAGGCATTGCACCACTCGACACCGCCGGACAGTAGCCCCAGTTACCGAGAAGTGACCTCGAGAGCGACTAGGGTTTCTAGAGTCCATTGACGGAGGAATCAATCCATGTTGTTTCTAGTTGCAGCTACGGCCGCCAAGCACGGCGTCAACCCCGTGTTTATCTTGTTGTATTTCCTGGTGTTCGGTGCAATGTACTTTTTCTACATCCGCCCACGGTCCAAGCGTCAGAAGGCTGCGCGTCAAAGCGCCAGCCAGGTTGAGGTCGGCGATCAGGTGCACACCATTGGCGGGCTTATTGGCACTGTCGTCGCCAAGACTGATGACCACGTAACTCTGCGTACCGCATCGGGTGCTGAGTTGGATTTTGTCCCCAAGGCCATTGCCCGTCGTGTCGAGCCCTCGACGCCGGCGCCGAGCGAAGGTGACCAGCACTAATGGCCGCGTCAGTTGGGTCGAAGCGGACGCTCATTACGAGCCTCATCCTCTCGCTCGTCATAGCGTTTGGATCGTTGGGCGCCACTATTGGCTTGAATTGGAGTCCGAAGTTGGGTCTGGACCTTGCCGGTGGTCTCTCGGCCACCTACAAGCCGGCAACCAAAGCCACGTTGGCCAATATGCAAGAAGTGGTCAACATTCTCAGCGCCCGAGTCAACGGACTCGGTGTCTCGGGTGCCACCGTACAGCTGCAGGGTAAGAACGTGGTGGTTTCAGCCCCTGGTGTGAAGGATGCCCGCGCGGTTCTCGCCGCCGTAGGTCAGACCGCACAGTTGCTCTTCCGTCCAGTCTTGTGCACGACGACAACCGCGAAGACGTTGAAGACCGTTGCGTCGGTTCCCTCTTGCGGAGCCAAGTACCTCGAGACGCAGGCCAACCTGGCCGTCCTGCCAAATTCGAACTCTGCCGCTGGATTCACCATGAATCAAGGTTTGTTGCCAGACCCCGCCTTTAGCGGTATCGCGTCGACCTCGCCCGCCCTCGATGACCCCACCAAGACGGTGATTCTTCCCGGCCTGGGTACTAACGCTCGATACGTCCTCGGACCCTCCGTCCTTTCGGGCACCGCCGTGGGTAAGGCCTTCGCCTCGTTGGACCAGGCGGGCGCGTGGGTCGTGAACTACACCCTCACGGGTGCTGGTAGCCCGAAGTGGGACCAGGTCACCAAGACCTACTTCCACCAGCAGCTCGCCATTGAGCTCGACGGTGTGGTCCAGTCAGCACCACTGATTCTGCCGGCCTCGACCACGTGGACGAGCTACGGCGGTCAGGGACAGATTTCGGGCTCCTTCACGCAGGCGACCGCGAAGAGCCTGGCAATTGCCATGGAATTCGGTGCTCTCCCCGTGCGCCTGATCCCCTTGACGACCCAGACCGTCTCGCCAACGCTTGGACACAGCGCGCTCGTCGCCGGCCTCGGTGCCGGTCTCGTCGGTCTGCTTCTCGTCTTGCTCTACACCATCATCTACTACCGCCTGCTTGGTCTCGTGATTCTTCTGGGCCTGGGCGCTACCGCCGCCTTCCTGTGGGCCGTTATTTCAGCCCTGGGACACACGGCAATCGCCCCGAGTTTCTCGTTAGCGGGTGTCACCGGACTCATTGTGTCGATCGGTATCACCGTCGACTCCTACATCGTCTATTTTGAGCGATTAAAGGACGAGGCGCGGGCCGGTCGGTCAATTCGGACTTCGGTCGACCGAGGTTTCCATTCAGCGTGGCGCACCGTGTTGGCCGCCGACACGGTTAGTCTGCTGGCCGCCGTGCTTCTGTATTTGATTGCCGTTGGTGATGTCCGCGGTTTCGCCTTCTTCCTCGGCCTTTCCACGTTGATGGACATCTTCTTCACGTGGTACTTCACTCGTCCACTGGTTGTCCTTCTCGGACGCCGTAGTTCACAAAGTGGCTCAGCCCTGTCAATGGCAGCTGGCATGAACACCGGAGGAAGCCATGAGTAACGTCGCCACTGTTCGGACCCCAGGGGCCTTTGGTCGCCTCTACCAAGGCCTGACGACAATCAACTTCGTTGGTCGTCGAAAGATCTGGTTCTCCGCCTCGCTCGCCATCATCATTGTTGGACTGGTGTCGCTGGGATTCCGAGGATTCAACCTTGGTATTGACTTCAAGGGCGGTAGCTCGTGGGAAGTGTTGGCTCCCCACAGTTCGGTTGCCGCCATGACCACCGCCGTTGAGAATGCCGGACTCCAGCAGCCCGTTATCGAGAAGTTGGGTCAGTCGACCTACCAGGTGTCGGCAAACATCAATAACCTCTCGACCTCGCAGCAAGCGCTCGAGGCGAGCAAGGTCGCGTTGGCAATGGCCAAGACCGCCGGGGTGAGTTACAACCAGGTCTCCACAGCAAGCGTTGGTCCCACCTGGGGTTCGCAGGTCACCAATAAGGCCATTGAGGCGCTCCTGGCGTTCTTTGTGGCCGTCGTGGCGTACATTGCGTTCCGCTTTGAGCCCAAGATGGCGCTCGCCGCGTTCCTCGCCATGGTCCACGACTTGCTCGTCACCGTCGGGGTCTACTCCCTGTTCGGCTTTCAGATCACACCGGACACCGTGATCGCTATTTTGACGATTCTCGGTTACTCCCTGTACGACACCGTCGTGGTCTTCGACCGCGTACGGGACAACACGAGTGGTGTACTGAAGTCCGGTTCCATGACCTACGGCGACATGGTGAATCTCTCGATGAACCAGACGCTGGCCCGCTCAATCAACACGTCATTGGTCGCCATCTTGCCTGTGTTGTCAGTGCTCCTCGTCGGCGCGGATCTCTTGGGTGCTACCACCCTGCAGAACTACGGTGTGGCGCTGTTCGTTGGTCTCGTGAGTGGTGCCTACTCGTCGCTGTTCATTGCCAGTCCGATTCTCGCCATCCTCAAGGAACGCGAACCTCGCTTCCAAGAGCTCGCCGCCCGCGTGGCGGCTCGTGGTGAGCACCGTGTCTTCAACGCCGCCACGGCGGCGGTCTTCGCCTCGGAGGGCAGCCAGCGAATCGCCGGCGTTACCTCACCCACCGGTGCGGTGCGTCCTGACGGTTCGGTGATTGCCCCTCGGCCACGCAAACAAAAGCGTCGATAGTGCGTAGGCTGGCGTAATGGTCAGTCTGACACCCCTGGGTCACGATTCGGCTCTTGACGGGTCGATTGATCGGTTAGTGGCGCGCTACTTGTCGCACCACGCGGATGGGTCTGACACGCTGATTCGACTGGCGGGGACCGTTGCGATTAACGCGCACGATGGTCAACTTCGGCGATCGGGTGAGCCCTACGTCACCCACCCGATTGCCGTCGCCGACATTACGGCCGACCTCGGACTTGACGAGCTGACTATTGCTGCCGCGCTCCTCCACGACGCGGTTGAGGACACTGGTGTCACGACTGAATGGCTCGCGAGGGAATTTGGCGACGGCGTGGCGGCCGTTGTTGAGGGCGTTACCAAGCTCGACCGCTTAGAGTTCGACTCCAAGGAAGCGCAGCAGGCCGCCACCATTCGCAAGATGCTCATTGCGATGGCCCACGACTGGCGCGTCCTCATGATCAAGCTCGCCGACCGCACCCACAACATGCGCACTATTTCGGCGATGCCCATGGACCGCCAGCGGTCAATTGCCCAAGAGACACTCGATATCTACGCCCCACTCGCACACCGTATGGGGGTCCAGAAACTCAAGTGGCAGCTGGAGGACCTCTCCTTTGCGACGCTTCACCCCAAGCGGTACGCCGAAATTGAGCAGATGGTGGCCTCTCGCCAGCCGGAACGGGAGTCCTATCTCGACGAGATTACGGCGGCTCTCCGGATCAAGCTGTCCGATATGGGCGTGACGGGCACCATCACTGGCCGACCAAAGCACTACTGGTCCATCTACGAGAAGATGGTGGTGGGCGGCAAGGAGTTCGACGAGATCTTCGACCTAGTCGGTCTGCGGATCATTGTCGACGACGAACGGGAATGTTGGTCGGCACTCGGGGCCATCCACGCACTCTGGTCACCGGTCTCAGGTCGCTTTAAGGACTACATCAATTCGCCAAAGTTCAACCTGTATCAGTCACTGCACACGACCGTGATCGGCCCGCGGGGCAAGTCGATCGAGGTGCAGGTTCGAACGCAGGAGATGCACCGACGCGCCGAATTCGGCGTGGCGGCTCACTGGACGTACAAGGAAGGGTCCACACCGCAAGAAATTGCCTGGATGCAACGGGTGGTCGACGCGCAGGAAGAGGACCCCGATCCCATCGCCTTCCTGGAGGCCCTAAAGCTCGATCTCGGTCAGGACGAGGTCTACGTCTTTACACCGAAGGGTCGTGTCATTCCTCTGGTTGAAGGGGCTACTGCCGTCGACTTCGCGTACGCCGTGCACACCGAGGTCGGACACCGCTGCGTCGGCGCCAAGGTCAACGGACGGCTCGCCCCCCTGGACACCCGACTCAATTCGGCCGACGTAGTCGAGATTGTTACCTCCAAGTCAGAGGACGCGGCCCCCTCTCGTGACTGGCTTAACTTCGTCCAGTCCTCGCGCGCCAAAGCGCGCATTCGCCAGTGGTTCCAGCGTGAGCGGCGTGAAGACGCCATCGAAACGGGACGCGAGGAGCTCACCAAGGCCCTTCGGCGCGAGGGGCTCCCCATCTCGTCCTCCCTGGCCAGCGCGTCACTTGAGGCCGTCGTGGCGTCTCTCGGTCTCGACAGCGTGGATGCGTTGTTGATCTCCATTGGTGGTCACCAGATTTCGGCGGGTGCCGTCGTTCAACGTCTGACCCGCGAGATGTCCGCTGGGGAAGTGGCGCCACTCCCGACCACCGTCACCCGGGCGCCCAGCCCGCATCGGGCGGGTCGTCGAAGTGCTGGCGTCTACGTCGAGGGCCTCGATGACGTGATGATTCACTTAGCCCGCTGCTGCTCCCCAGTGCCGGGCGACGGGATCATGGGATTCGTGACGCAGGGTCGGGGGGTCTCGGTGCACCGTGACGACTGCTCAAACGCGGTGGCCTTGGCGAATCGATTAGGTGAGCGCATCATCGATGTGGAGTGGGACGGTTCGGCGCACGGGCACTACAGAGTCACGTTGGAAGTCATGGCGTTCGACCGTACGCGACTTCTCCTCGACGTATCTCGCGTAGTCGCCGAGTTCCACTTGAACATCGTGTCGTCGTCCACGGCAACCTCCGGCTCGCGCATCGTTCGCATGGTCTTTGACATGGAGCTCGCCGACCCCAGTCACCTTTCGTCACTTCTCTCCGCCCTCAAGGGCGTTGACGGCGTGTTTGACGCCTTTCGCCAACTACCAGGACAACACAAGGGATCATGAGCACCCAACCACCGTTCCAATCACCCGTCGGCACCCACGACGTCATCGGTGCCGAATCGGCCCTGTGGGAAGGGCTGATCGCGCGCTTCGCCCAGATGGCGTATCGCTACGGCTTCTCGATGGTCCACACGCCCCTCTTCGAAGAGGTCGGGGTTTTCAACCGTGGCATTGGTGAGAATTCCGACGTTGCGAAGAAGGAAATGTACGTCTTTGAAGACCGTGGTGGACGGGTCTACGCCCTCCGTCCAGAAGGTACGGCCTCGATTGTTCGGGCCTTCGTCGAACATCAACCAACCACCCCGTTCAAGGCCTGGTACGTCACACCGGCCTTCCGTTACGAACGACCGCAGGCGGGCCGGTACCGGCAACACCACCAGGTTGGCGTTGAGGTGCTGGGTTCAGATGATGCCGCGGTCGACGTTGAGGTCATATCGTTGGCCTGGCGTTTCTACCAGTCGCTAGGACTTACCAATGTGCGACTCCTCATCAACTCCATGGGTCACGACAGTTGTCGTGGCACCTTTGTCGAAGCTCTTCGCGCCGTGTTAACAGCGCGTAGTGCGGAGCTGTGCGACGAGCACCAAAAGACCCACGGCGATAATCCGTTGCGCGTGCTCGACTGCAAAAAAGACGCCTGCGTCGAGGTCACGAGTGCCGGCCCCTCTCTCCCAGACTTCCTGTGTGACGAGTGTCGTCACCACTTCAGCGCCGTGACGAACGGACTCGACGCCATCGGCATCAGCTACACGTTGACGCCACGACTCGTCCGCGGCTTTGACTACTACACCCGCACGACGTTCGAATTCGTCGCCGATGCGCTCGGGTCCGCCCAGAACGCCATTGGCGGTGGCGGTCGCTACGACAAGTTGGCCGAGCAACTAGGCGGCACTCCCACCAGCGGCATCGGATTCGGCTCGGGCATTGAGCGTCTGCTGCTCGCGCGGGCCGCCGAAGGAGTGGACGCGGCGTTGATCAATCGTGTGCCGGATCTCTTCGTGGTTGACACTACTGGCCAGGACGTGGCCACGCCGCTGGTCGATCAACTGCGGGTCGCAGGCTTCGCCACCCAGCGGGCCTTCGACGGTCGTTCGATGAAATCACAGATGAAAGTGGCCGACCGCTCGGGTGCGCGCCTCGCTCTCCTTATTGGGCCCCAGGAGCAGGCAGCGGGGGAGATTACAATCAGAGACCTGCGCAGTACTGATTTTGAACAGACGCAGCAACGCGTGCAAGCGAGTGACATCCTTGCCGTAATACGAGAACGACTAGGTAAGTGACCCCCATGACTGAAATTTTTGAAGCAACGAGCCTGCGTGACCTCCTGTGTGGGTCGGTCAATGAGTCAATGATTGGTGAGCGTCGCAGCGTCTGCGGATGGGTCGCGAAGCGACGCGAGCACGGCGAACACCTGGCGTTCGTTGACGTTCGCGACCGCTCTGGCGTGGTCCAGTGTGTCGTCGACGGTTCCGTCGACGTGCGCAGCGAGTACGTGGTGCGGGTCACCGGTACCGTGCGTCAGCGTCCCGAGGGGACGCTCAACGACAAGCTGGCGACCGGCGCTGTGGAGCTCACCGACTGCGTGGTGGAGGTGCTGAGCGCTGCCGAACCACCACCCTTCCAGATTGACGACCGCTCCGATGTTGACGAGCTCGTTCGGCTGCGCTACCGCTATATCGATATTCGTCGCGAGAACATGCAAAAGAACCTCCGACTGCGCGCCGCCATCAACGCCACGCTGCGGCGGTCAATGGACCGCCAGGGATTCTGCGAAGTCGAGACGCCACTGCTCTGGGCCCCCACACCCGAAGGCGCTCGCGAATTCGTAGTGCCGTCGCGTTTGCACCCGGGCGACTTCTACGTGTTGCCACAGAGCCCCCAGATTGCCAAGCAGTTGTTGATGGTGGGCGGATTTGACCGCTACTACCAAATCGCTCGTTGCTTGCGCGATGAGGACCTTCGTGCCGACCGACAGTTTGAATTCACTCAGATGGACATCGAGGCGAGTTTTGTCACGCAGGAAGACATCTTTGCCTTCGTTTCCGAAGCCGTCCTCGACGCCGCCGAGATGGCCACGGGCGAACGTCCGGGCACCATTGGTCGTATGACCTGGGCTGACGCCCTTGACCTCTACGGTACTGACAAGCCCGACCTTCGCTTCGGTATGGTGCTCCAGAATCTCTCGGAGGCGTTCGCGACCACTGAGGTCAAGGCTTTTGGTGCCCCGGTGGTCAAGGCGATCCGCGTCCCCGGCGGGGCGGAGTTCTCGCGATCCAAGCTCGATGCGCTGACCGAGCAGGCGAAGGGCCTTGGCGCCAAGGGCCTGGCGTGGTTCCGCGTGACCCCCGAAGGTCTCGACTCGCCCCTCGTTCGCTTCTTGAACGACGCCGAACAGGCTGCCATTCGGGGCGTGGACAACGCCGCTGAGGGTGACTTGATCCTGGTGGTGGCTGACGAGTACGAACTGGCCTGCAAGGTCCTGGGGGCGCTGCGCCTGACGCTGGGCGCTCCGCCCGTGTCAGCCGGACCACACCACTACGTCTGGATTACGGACTTCCCGATGTTCGAGGGTGTCGACGACGACGGCAACCTGCAGGCCGCCCACCACCCCTTCACGATGCCCAACCTCGAGGACCTTGACTTGATTGCCACCGACCCCCTCAAGGTGCGTTCCCAGTCCTACGACCTGGTCCTCAACGGATGGGAACTGGGGTCTGGTTCAGTGCGCATCCACCGAGGTGATATTCAGGCAATGATTTTCTCAGCCCTCGGCATCAGCGATGAAGAGGCCGAAAGCCGCTTCGGTTTTCTGCTGGGAGCCTTCAAATACGGTGCCCCACCACACGCCGGCTTCGCCTTCGGTATCGACCGACTCACGGCCATCTTCGCGGGTGAGGACAATATTCGTGAAGTGATTGCCTTCCCGAAGACCCAGTCCGGTGCTGACGTGATGACCGGTGCGCCCAAGGAGATCACGGCGCGACAGCTGCGTGACCTTCGCCTCAAAGCACCGACCAAGGGATAGCGACGTCACTCTTCGACGCTTCCGCGGCCGAGCGCCTTCGCGACACGGCGCCGTTGGCTCAGGTGCTTCGTCCACGTTCACTTGATGAGGTCGTTGGTCAAGAGCATCTCGTAGGCCCGGGGGCGCCGCTTCGCCGTCTGGTCGAGGCGCAACGCCTTTCGTCCATGATTCTGTGGGGACCGGCGGGGACGGGGAAAACCACACTGGCCCGCTTGCTGGCGCAGACGGCCGGGTACCACGCCGAGGCGCTCTCCGCGACCTCGAGCGGGGCGAAGGAGGTGCGCGACGTCATCGAACGGGCTAAGCAGCGCCTCGGCGAACGCGGCCAACTGACGGTGCTGTTTATCGACGAAGTGCACCGTTTCTCGAAGTCGCAGCAAGACCTCCTGTTACCCGCTACCGAAGCGGGCGAAATTACCCTCATTGGTGCCACGACCGAGAATCCCTACTTTGAAGTGAACGCGGCGCTCCTGAGTCGGACCACCCTCTGGCGGCTCCAACCACTCACGACCGACGACCTCGCTCGGCTGGTGCAACGAGGCGCCCAACTGCGCGGCGTGCGTATCGAGCCAGACGCCGTCGAGGCCCTGGTCGCCACGGGCGACGGCGATGCTCGGTCGGTGCTCACCACGTTGGACACCGCCATCACCTTGGCGGGCCCTGACGTGGTCCTTAAATCTCATATTGGGGCGGCCCGCGATGGACGCATTCTGCACCAGAGTGCCGATTCCCACTACGACCAAGTGTCGGCCCTCATTAAGTCCATCCGTGGCTCCGATCCCGATGCGGCCGTCTACTGGTTGGTGGCGATGCTTGAAGCGGGGGAGAGTGCTCGGTTCTTGGCACGGCGACTTGTCATTAGCGCCAGTGAAGACATTGGTCTGGCCGATTCGTCGATGCTCACGCTCGCCGAAAGCTGCGCTCGGGCCGTAGAGTTCATCGGACTGCCCGAAGCACGCTACGCCCTCGTCCACACCACGTTAGCCCTGGCGCTCGCGCCAAAGAGTAACTCCGCCACCCGTGCCTTAGCGGCGGCGACGGCGGCGGTGCAGGCCCATGGCGCTGCGGTGCCCGCTCACCTGCGCGATGCGCACTACGGGGCGGCTGGAGCGCTCGGGCACGGCACCGACTATCGCTACCCCCATGATTTTCCTAACAACTGGGTCGAACAGCAGTATCTCCCCGACGAGCTCGCCGGCACCGCGCTCTATGACGCCGGATCCACGGGTAACGAGGTCGCACTGGTGTCGCAGTGGCGTCAGCGTCGAGGCGCAAACGACCAGGGGGCGCCAACGGTAGAGTGAAATGCGTGCAAGCCGCCCAACTCCGCTCAACCTTTCTTGACTATTTCGCCGCGAACGGTCACCTGATCGTTCCGTCAGCCAGTCTGATTCCCCACGACCCGTCGCTGCTCTTCACCGTGGCCGGGATGGTGCCGTTCAAGCCGTACTTCCTGCTCGAAGAGACGCCGCCGGGCCCGCGCGCCGTGTCGATTCAGAAGTGCTTCCGCGCCCCCGACATCGATCAGATTGGCACAACGCAGCGCCACCTGACCTTTTTCGAGATGATGGGGAACTTCTCATTCGGCGACTACTTCAAAGAGGGAGCCATCAAGTACGCGTGGGGGCTCATTACGGAAGGCTTTGGCCTCGACCCCGAACGCCTGTGGATCACGGTTCACAACAGCGACGATCAAGCCGAGGAAATCTGGCGCGATCTCATTGGCATCCGCCCCGACCGTATCCAGCGACTCGACGAAGACAACTTTTGGGACATGGGTGAGACCGGTCCCTGCGGCCCATGCTCGGAGATCTTCTTCGACAAGGGACCGTCCTTCGGCGCTGATGGCGGACCGGCCTTCGGGGGCGATGACCGCTTCATTGAGTTCTGGAACCTCGTCTTCATGCAGTACGAGAAGAGTCCGGGTCAGCCACTGGTCGATCTGCCCAAGCAAAACATCGACACGGGTGCGGGCTTCGAACGCGTGCTCTCTATCCTGAACGGTGTCGAATCAGTCTTCGCGACCGACCTCTTCGTACCACTCTTGGAGACCGCCAGTCGAGCCGTTGGCGCCACCTACGGTGAGCACGAACAGACCGACATCGCCATTCGTCGTATTGCCGAGCACGGTCGAGCCATGACCATGCTGGTCGCCGACGGTGTCCTCCCATCGAATGAGGGGCGTGGCTACGTGTTGCGACGGATTATTCGTCGCGCCATTCTCGCCGCTCGCCGCTCCGGCTCCGACGCGCCACTGGTCGAGTCGCTCGTCGACGCCACCATCGAAAAGATGGGTGGCGCCTACCCAATCCTCGTGAAGGACCGCGAGAACATCGTGGCCGTACTCGAACGTGAAGAGGCCGGTTTTGGTCGCACGCTTCGCACCGGCATGACCCTGCTCGAAGGTGCGCAGTCTGAAGTCCAGGCTTCGGGGTCGACCGTCTTCCCCGGTGAGGTTGCGTTCAAACTGCACGACACCCACGGCTTCCCGATTGAACTCACCAGCGAGTTGGTTGCCGAAGTCGGCCTCTCGGTCGCTCGCGAAACGTTCGACGAGCAAATGGGCCAACAGCGAGAGCGGGCGAGGGCGTCGTCAAAGAACCTCCGACTGGCGGACGACTCGCAGTATCGAGAGATTATTGAAGCTTCGGGAACGACCACGTTCCTCGGTCGCGACGTCACGCACTACAGCCTCGAAACCTCAGTCGTGGCGGTGCTGTCGCGCCCCGATGGCTTGAGCGAGATCTTCCTCACCACCACCCCCTTCTACGCCGAATCGGGCGGACAGATCGGCGACACCGGCACCTTCGTGACCGAATCGGGTCGGTTCGAAATTGTTGACACTCAGAATGTGGCTGGCGGTCTCTTCTCCCACCGTGGCACGTTGACCGGCGACATGATCCCGGGTCAGGTTGGCATTGCCACCATTGACCCCGCCCGGCGTGAGGCGACGCGGCGGAATCACACCGCAACGCACCTCCTGCACTCGGCCCTGCGCACCGTCCTGGGCGATCACGTGCGCCAGCAGGGCTCCTACGTCGGCCCCGACCGGTTGCGATTCGACTTCGCCCACGGCGCCAGTGTTCGCGATGAAGAAGTATCGGCTGTCCTGACCCTCGTCAATGAGGAAATCACCGAGAACGCGCCGGTGGAAACCGTGCAGACCTCGAAGGTTGAAGCCGAGAAGATGGGGGCGGTTGCCTTCTTCGGCGACAAGTACGGCGAGACGGTGCGCGTCGTGCGAGCCGGTAAGTACAGTCTCGAATTCTGTGGTGGCACCCACGTCGACCGTCTCGGTGACATTGGCCAGATTCAAATGGTGGGCGAGGCGTCGATTGGTTCGGGCACCCGACGTATTGAGGCCGTCAGTGCCATGGGTGCCTACCGCCGCAGTGCGGATATGGAGCGCACCTTGGGTGCCGTGGCGACACTGCTGAAGTCGTCGTTAGACGACGTGGTGCCCTCGCTGGAACGGCTCTTCGAGCGCCAGCGCGATGTTGAGAAGGAGATCGCTGCTCTTCGTCAAGCCCAACTCTCACTCTTCGCTGATCAGCTCCACGCGGAGTCCGACCAGCCGGTCCTTGTCGCCCGCGTTGATGGCTACCCGGGGGAGCAGTTGCGGACGCTAGCGCAAGATCTGCAGCGTCGTGGGCGCCGGGCCGTTGTGTTGGTCGGAGCCTTCGAAGGAAAGGTCGTGCTCGTAGTGGCGAGTGACAACACCCTCGATGCGGGCGCCACGGTGAAGCAACTCGCACCACTGGTAGGTGGTGGCGGTGGTGGATCGAAGGACCTCGCCCTCGCTGGTGGTCGTGACGTTGACGGCATTGATCGCGTCCTCCAAGCTGCCGCCGTTCTTTAGGTGATGGCGCGCATTCTCGGTATTGATCCCGGCACGAAGCGGTGCGGCGTGGCGGTGACTGATTCTGGGGAAACTATGGCCTTTCCGCGACCAGCCCTGCCGTTTTCCGATCAGATTGTGGGGCAGGTGCGCGCCCTCGTGGAGGAGGAACTCGTTGCCGAGGTTGTGGTCGGTCGACCACTCTCACTCGCTGGTGGGGTAACGGCTTCGACCACCTTTGCCGACGAACTCTGGCAGTCGCTCCGTGATGCGCTCGACATTGCGGTGGTGCAATGCGATGAACGCTTGACTACCACCCAGGCCCAACGGTCGCTCCACGCGACGGGAGCCACCGTCAAGGGCTCTCGTGACCGTATTGACTCGGCCAGCGCCGTGGTTCTCCTGCAGCACTACATCGATACCCGTCATGGTCGGTAAGCCCCTTCGCCGCATCATCGGAGCCGGCTTCTCCCTCGCCGTGCTGTTCGTGCTGTGGTTCGCCCTCCAAATGTTCCCGTTGGGTGGAGCGGGTACGAAGGTCATCGTGGTGGTCAAACCGGGCGACTCCATCACGACCATTGCTTCCCGATTGCACACCGCCGGCGTTTTGTCTTCGCCTCTCGCCTTTCGACTCGACACGTTGCTGCTCGGCAGCCTCATCGTGCAGCCGGGCGCGTACCAACTCCCTCAGAATGATTCCTTCAGCGACATTCGGGCCACCCTGAGCGGGGGGCCCAACGCGCTGGTGCTCTCGGTTCGCCCCGGACTGACCTTCTACGAGATCGATCAGATGTTGACACAGGACAAGGGGGTCGCCTTCACCGCCGCCTTCGACCGCGACGCGCAGAGACAAGCGGCGGCGAGCCCGTACGGTTCGTTGTCGTCGCTCGAAGGACTCATTGGTCCGGGGGAGTACGTCATTGCCCCCGGCGAACGCCCCGGTGCGTTGCTCGCCGCGATGCAGGCCTCGTTCCGCTCGCAGACCAAGGCCGTTGGCTTTTCTCCTTCCTCGTCAATCCAAGGATTGTCGGCGTATCAGATGCTCATTGGCGCCTCCGTGGTTGAGAAGGAGGGGTACTACCACGTCAACATGCCCAAGGTTGCCCGAGTGATCTTGAATCGGTTGCTGACGCGAAGCGCACTGCAAATGGACTCGACGGTGCTGTACGCACTCCATCGTGATGGTGGCAAAGTGACGTCGGCCATGCTGCAGACCGTCACCCCCTACAACTCCTACCTCAATGCCGGTCTCCCTCCGACGCCGATTTGCGTCGTGTCGCCCGAAGCGCTGTCGGCCATGATGCACCCTCCCGTCGGCACGTGGCGCTACTTCGTCCTCGTCAGCCACGACGGCACCATGGCCTTTTCAACCACGTTTGCGCAGCAGCTCGCCAATGAACGCCTCGCGGCGTCACGAGGCCTTCTATGACGTGGCGGCTCGGGGTCGTCGGAAGCCCCATTCAGCACTCGAAGTCGCCCCAGCTTCACGAGGCGGGACTAGCCTCGCTCGGATTAGACGGACATTCCCAACGACTCGAGGTGTCTCTGGAACAGGCGCCATCATTGATAGCTCGCATGGGCGTCGACTTGGACGCCGTTTCGGTCACCATGCCCTTGAAGGCAGCGTTGGCGCCGTACTGTGCGTGGCTAGACGACAGTGCCACTCGGTTAGGGGTTATCAATTCACTGCGGTGGCACGATGGACAGCTCGAAGGTCGAGCCACGGATGGCCCAGGGTTCCTCAACGCCCTTTACAGCGAGTGGGGCGTCGACGTGATGGGCCGCCACGTTTTGATTGAAGGTACCGGTGGATCGGCGTGCGCCATTGTCGACGCTGTCGTGCACGCTGGTGCGGAGCGCGTGACAGTGGTCGGACGTAATGAGGAGAAGCGTCAAGCAATCGTGTCGCGGTACCCCGACGTGGTGGGGGACCACATCGACGAAGCGCATATCGACCTCGTCGTCACCACCACACCCGCTCCGGGTCGCGACGTCGCCACGCTGTACGCGGGCGTCGATGCACACACGCGGGCGGTAGACATCACCTACAACGAACTCACGAGCCCCTGGATGCGTGCGTATGCCGATAACGGGTCGTTGGTAATGAACGGATTGCCGATGCTGGCGTATCAGGCCGCCCTCCAGATGAGTTGGTGGTGGGGTCAACCACTCGACGGTGCGGCACTGCTCGGAGTCCTATGACCGCGTTTGACGTATCACTCCTTCGTCGGCCCCGCGAGCACTTCGACTTGGTGCTCTTCTCCGCGCTGGCGCTCCTCGGTTTGCTCGGCTCCTTCTTCGTTTACTCCGCAACGCGGACGCAACTCCTCGTCGCTGGTTACAACCCGCACTACTACGTGGAGCGACAGTTCGGTTTCGTGATCGTGGGCATCGGCGCCATGTACGTTCTCTCTCGCTTCGACTACCGGCGATTCGACATTCTCGCCACGCCCGCCTACATCACGGCGCTCCTCGCGCTCGCCGGGGTGTTCGTGGCGGGGTCGAGCGCGCTGGGCGCCCAGCGTTGGTACAACTTCGGATTCTTTCAAGTTCAACCCAGTGAGTTCACCGTGCTCGTGCTCATCGTGGCCGTCGCCACCTTCTCGAGTCGTCGCAACGAAGGTCTACGCCTCTACGACATTGTTCGACTGCTCATGATGGTGCTCGTGCCGGTGGGCATGATCGTCCTGCAGCCCGACCTCGGCACCGCCATCATCATCATTCTGGTAACCGCCGCCATGATGGCTATTGCTGGCGTGCCGCCTCGCTTCATGTCATTCCTGGCCGTTGCCGGTGGCTTCTCCCTGGTCGGCGCGGTCTACTTCAACGTCTTGCACAAGTACCAGGTAGACCGTTTCGTGTCCTTCATCAACCAGAACTCCACCAACAAGGCGGTCGCCGCCCTCGTCTACGAAGTGGCGAACGCAAAGACGGCCATCGGCAACGGAGGCCTCTTCGGTCGGGGCGCCTTTGCGGGGATGCAGACGACAATGGGCTACGTGCCAGAACAGCGTACCGACTTCATCTTTACCGCCATTGGTGAGCAGTTTGGCCTGATTGGCGCCGTGGCCCTCATTGCACTGATTGGTCTAATCGCGTGGCGCATGTGGCGTAACGGACGTCTCGCTCGTGACGTTATGGGACGTGTCGTCTGTGTTGGCGTCTTGGTCTTCTTCTCGTTCTCGGCCTTCGAAAACATAGGCATGACCATGGGCATCATGCCCGTCACCGGCATCCCGCTCCCACTGGTGAGCTACGGGGGTTCGGCCGTCCTCGTTTTTTATCTCGCTGGCGGCCTGGTCCTCAGCGTGTCTCGCCGAACGGGAGGATGACGTGAGCAACGACGATAACGAAACGACAAGCGACACTGAGCCCATCTTCCATCTGGTCGCCTTTGAAGGGGTGCACTACGACCTGGCCGCCCCCGCCCCGTTGCTCCATTTCCGCGAATCCGAGGGGGAACAGCGACCCTTCGTCATTGCCATCGGTGTGGCCGACGCCATCGCCATCGCCGCTGCCTCACAGGGTCGAACCAGTCCTCGACCCTCTTCGAGTGACTTGCTCTCGATCGTTTTGGAGAGTTTTGGCGCCGACATCATCGCGGTGCGTTTCGTTCGTGTTGAGGGTGGCGTTGTCTTCACCGAACTCGACGTTATGAGCAACGTCGGCCGTCGCATCTTTGACTGTCGCCCGAGTGACGCGGTGGCTCTCGCCCTGCGTTCACCCTCGACACCCGTGCTCGTCAATACGGCGATTGTCGAATCCCTCGCTGGCCGTTAGTCAAACGACAGCGACACGATGGTCCCGCCACCACGCTCACGGTTGTTCTCATCGGAGATACGGAGCAGGAGTGCCAAAATCAGGTAATTCGCGAAGAGCGAGGAACCGCCGTAGGCCACGAAAGGGAGCGTGATGCCGGTAAACGGGAGGAGACGGAGAATGCCCGCCATGATCACGAAGGCCTGCAGTCCCACGGTGGCGGTCAGTGCCACGGTGGCGATGCGAACGTAGTCAGTGTGGGACCGCTGGGCAATGGCGAACCCTTCACCAACGAAGGCAACAAAGAGACACAGAACGAAGATGACGCCGAGGAGCCCCAGCTCTTCTCCGATGGCGGCGAAAATCATGTCCGAGGTGATGAACGCGATATTTCCTGACTGCCCCAGACCAAGACCCGTCCCCGTCACACCGCCAGCAGCCAAGGAGAACCATCCCTGGATAATTTGCTGGGTGTAGGCCAAATTGTGGGGCGACCACGGATTGATCCACAAACTCACTCGGGCCTGTACTTGCGGGAAAAACTGGTAGGCGACGGCCGCCCCCGCCACGAACAGGCCCACACCGAGAGCCAAGTAGCTCTTCAGGCCGGTGGTTAACCACAGCAGTGCAATGAAGAGCAGAAACAACAAGATGGCAAAACCAATGTCATTCTCGGCGCCGAGGATGCCAATCGACAGTCCCCACGCCACCAGAATGGGCACGAGCACCCGCGGTGGCACGATCAGTCGCCCCATGAAACGCTGAGTGGGCGTGGAGAGAACAGCACGGTTTGACGCGAAGTAGGACGCGAAGAAAAAGGCCAGCAAAATCTTGGCAATTTCGATCGGCTGCAGGGATAGCGGTCCGACGACAATCCAGAGCCTCGCCCCTCCGATATTTCGACCGAAGTGGGGGATGAGGGGCGACAGCATGAGCCCAATAGCCGCCACCAACGTGATGTAGCGATACCGATCGAGGTCTCGAGCGTTCCGGACGACCGCGAGCACAATAACGACGCCGACGGCCGACAATGCAAACCAGAGCGCCTGGTAGGACGCACGCGGCGGATTCCACCGAACAATTTCAACGAAGCCAATACCGTTCAACATTGTCGCGATCGGGAGCAGAATTTGCGAGGAGTACGGTGCTAAGAACCGAATGGCTATGTGCAAACCCATGCTGACGCCCACCATGACGCCGAGAAATGGGTACAGATTCGTCGGCATGGCACCGTGGCTACCGAGCGAGGCGAGGACGTAAAAGGCCGTTGAGATGGCCCACGAAGCGAGCAGTAACACGAGTTCAGTTCGGCGGGAACGTGTCCGATTGGTGACAGCTGCGCTACCGACGGTACTCAACGTTTAACCTTGCCGTAGACATCACCACGCCAGAGTAGTCCTAGCATTAGCGGTGCGTTGCTATTCCCGAGAGAAAGTCCTAGTTCCTTGTCGTTCGATGTTTCTTCCTTTGGCCCCGAGCGCTTTTCTAGCCGTGAATTGTCGCGACTGGAGTTCGGCGCTCGCCTCCTCGACCTCGCTGACGACGCCTCGTTGGCGCTGCTCGAGCGATTCAAGTTCATTGCAATCTTCGCCGACATGGTGGACGAGTTTTTTCAGGTCCGCGTCGTGAGCCTCGAAGACAAGGTCGCCGCGGGCGTCCAAACGCCCTCCATCGATGGACTGCGACCACGGCAACAGTTGGCCGAAATCCGAGAGCGTGTGCTGTCGCTGGTCGAGCGCCAGGACCGCATCCTGCTTGACGTGCTGATACCCGCTTTGGCCAAGGAGGGACTGCGCATAGTTCGAATGACCGATCTCAGTGTCGAGGACCGTGAGACCCTGACGAGGTACTTCGATCAGCACGTGTACCCGGTGCTGACACCGTTAGCCGTTGACTCCGGGCACCCCTTTCCCATGATTTCGAACCTGTCACTGAACATTGCGGTGATCGTCCGAGACGAAGAGACGCGTGAAGAGCGCAATGCACGCATCAAGGTGCCGAGTTCCCTGCCCCGCTTCCTTCCCGCGAGTGAGGGTGCCTACGTACTCCTCGAGGACCTCATCGTGTCGAACCTGCCTCGACTCTTCCCGGGCATGAGCATTGGCGCCGCGGACTTATTCCGAGTCACACGAAATGCCGACTTGTCGATCGACGAGGACGAGACCGATGACCTGCTCGCCGCACTCGAGGTTGAGCTTCGTCGGCGTCGCTTCGGCGAGGCTCTGCGAGTCGAAATCCAGAGCGGCATGTCGCCCGAATACCTCGAGTTGCTGACCACCCAGCTGGAGATTGATCGCTCCAACGTGTACATCACGGATGCGCCCCTTGGACTCCACGACCTCTGGTCGCTCTACGGTATTGACCGCCCGGACTTGAAGGGTGAGGGCTGGACCCCCTTAACGCCCAAGCGTCTCGTTGAGGGTGATCGCATTGGGAACATTTTTGACGCCATTCGCGAGGGCGACATCCTGCTGCACCACCCCTACGAGTCGTTTAGTGACTCGGTGGAGCAGTTCATCGCCCAGGCCGCCAACGACCCGTCAGTCGTGGGTATCAAGCAAACTTTGTACCGCACCTCCGGTGACTCTCCCATTGTCGCCTCGCTCATTCAGGCGGCCGAACAGGGTAAGCAGGTCGTCGCCCTCGTCGAACTCAAGGCCCGTTTCGACGAAGCGGCCAACATCAACTGGGCCAAGGCGCTCGAAGACGCTGGCGTGCACGTCGTGTACGGCATCGTGGGCCTGAAGACCCACTGTAAGACCGCGTTGGTGGTCCGTAACGAAGGTGACGTGACACGGCGCTACGTCCACATCGGCAGTGGAAACTACAACTCGAAAACCGCCCGGAACTACGAAGACTTTGGCTTGTTGACCTGCGATCCAGTGATCACGCAAGACGTCGGTGAACTGTTTAACTTCCTCACCGGGTTTGCGAAGAACGGCAACTACAACAAGATTGTGGTGAGCCCGTACGGCGTGCGGAACAAAATTGTGTCGTTGATTGAGGAACAGACCCATCGTGGGAGCGATGGTGTCATCCACCTTAAGGTGAACGGATTGACTGACCCCGCCGTCATCGACGCGCTCTACGCGGCGTCGTTGGCGGGGGTCGAAGTGCACCTGGCGGTGCGCACACTGTGCTGTCTGCGCCCCGGTGTGAGTGGTCTCTCCGAAAACATCACCATTCACTCGCTGGTGGGTGAATTCCTCGAACACTCTCGCGTCTTCATTTTCGGTCGTCCGGGTGAGGAAAGCTTCCGTATCTACATGGGTTCCGCCGACCTCATGGAACGCAATCTCGACCGCCGCGTCGAAGTGCTCGTGCCGATTGCGGATCCCACCGTGCAGCGAGAGCTACTCGAGGCCTTTGACCTGACGTGGCGCGATGATCAGTATTCCTGGGTCCTCGGCACCGATCGCCGTTGGCGTCGCATTCAGTCGATCAACAACTTCTCGGCGCAGCGAGAATTCAAGCGTCAGGCGCTGGCGAAGGCCCGAGCTCGGTAGACCGCGGCGTGCGCCATTGGAGTGAGGCGTACGCCGCGCCACCAATGGGAATCGGAATCCAAAAGTTCACGAGGCGATAGGCGAGCACGGCCAAGATCGCTTGGGCGTGCGGCACGCCGAATCCGACCAAGGTCGGGATGAGCACGCCCTCAACGACGCCAAGTCCAGCCGGGGTCACTGGGATAGCGGCCAAGATATTCGCCAACCCGTATGCGACTAACAGGTCAACTGGCGAAATCACCGAACCGAAGGCCCAAATAAACACCCACAAACAGGCGGCGTCGAAGAGCCAGTTCAATCCCGCCCATTTGAAGGCCGTCCACAGTGTTTTGCGCGACGTCACCAGCAGCGTAATGCGGTCAGCCACGCGGTGAAGAAGTGCTGACACCTTTTCGGGATCGATAGCCGGCACCCGAGAGGCCGCGATTCGCAGCCAGGCGTCGGCCCGACGCTGCCCACGGGTGATGAGCAGAATAGTGCCGAAGAAGGCCAGCAATAAAAAGACGCCGGCCAAAGCGGCAAAACCGTAGAGCGGACTGAAACCGTTCAGCGGAATGGAGATAACGAGGGCACACCAGAACATCAGATTAAGCACCACGGCCGAACCGGCACCTTGCGCCGCCAGCCCGAAGGCGTTCGTATCCTTGGGAACGCCTAGTTCATTGAAAATTCGGTAGGCCAGCGCCCCCGAGGGGGCCGCGCCACCGGGCACCACGTGACCAATCGCTAAGCCAGCCAAATTGACGCGCAACACATTGAATCGACTGGGAGCGTGGGGATACAGCACCGCCCGGGTGAGTTCGACGTAGGCGAAGATAGCGGCCATCTCGAGGCCCACGGCCAGCGCGACGATGAGGGGGTTCAGTTCCGCGAGCAAGTGAAGGGAGTGGCGGGCGGAGGCGAACTGCGGCACAACGAGGTACTCGACAACAAAGACCACGCAGCCGAGACTAAGAATGATGCGTATTTCTCGCGGCATGGTGAAACGGGTGCGGATTTCACGAGTCATAAGGCATACCGGTCCATTCGGCGGTCCACGAGGCCACCAGTAGATACCCAGTCTACGACACCCGAGTAGGATTTCCGTGTGCCAACGCTGGTAGTCCTCCCGACGTATAACGAGATTTTGAACGTCGAACTCATGCTCCGCACTCTTCGCGACGTCGTTCCGAATGCGGACATTTTGGTCGTGGACGACGGGAGTCCCGACGGAACCGCAGCGGCCGCATCGCGCGTCGCCGAGGAGCTTGGCCACATCCACCTGCTCGAGCGAGCCACAAAAGATGGCCTGGGCGGGGCCTACCGTGCGGGCTTCGCGTGGGGACTGGCCAGGGGATACGACTCGTTCGTTGAAATCGACTGCGACTTCTCGCATGACCCCACGGCGCTGCCCTCGCTGCTCGATGCCTCAGCTCACGCCGATGTTGTTATTGGATCTCGCTACATTCCCGGTGGGGCAATTCCCAATTGGGCTTTCAGTCGTCGCCTCCTCTCGCGCAGTGGCAACCGCTACGCCTCCTTCGCCCTTAGGCTCAAGGTGGCTGACGCCACCGCGGGCTACCGGGTGTACTCCGCTCATGCCCTCGAGGCGATTGGCTTTAGCAACGTTCGCGCCGACGGCTACGGGTTTCAGATTGAAATGACGTACCGCGCGCGTCGCGCTGGTTTAGCCATCGTTGAAGTGCCCATCTCGTTCAGTGACCGCGAGCGGGGCGAGTCGAAGATGAGTGGCGCCATCATTGTCGAAGCCCTCGCCCTTGTTACCGTCTGGGCCATTCAGCGGCCGTTTCGCCGTTAGATGTGATCGATGAGGACAGCCGCGAGGATGCTCGCGAGCTTGTCCCGAGTTTCCTGTCGCTCCGCGACCGGATCCGATTCACTCACAATGCCCGCACCAGCCCAGGCTCGGAATTCGTTCCGTTGGACAAACACACCACGAATGCCGACCCACCAATCACCGTCACCGTTCTGGTCAATCCATCCAACCGGCCCCGCGAAGTGGCCGCGGTCAACGCCCTCCAGCTCACGGAGCAGCGTCGTGGCCGACAATCGGGGGAGTCCACCCACCGCAGCCGTCGGATGAAGTGCCGCAACGAGAGACAGCGCGGTCGGCGGGTGTTCACTGTCCGTGCGGGCACGGACCCAACTGCCGAGGTGCGCAATGGTTCGCAACGGCACAATACTGGGCTGAACGTCGGCCTCGACGACATGGTAGAGCGATGAGAGGGTAGCAACGATGTCGTCGACCACGATGGCATGCTCGTGCAGATTCTTTCCTGACGACAACAACCACTTGGTGTAGTCCTCGTGTTCGTCACGCTCGGGCAGCGCAATCGTGCCCGCCAACGGATGACAGGTCGCCTCGGCACCATCACGAGCCACCAACAGTTCGGGGCTGGCCCCGACGTAGCGCCCGTCGTGTACGGGGAGCGCATAGATAGTGCAGGTGGTCTCGCGGCGACGGAGGCGGTGAGCTACCGCAGCGGGGTCAATTTCTTCATGGACGATGCCCTGCACCGATCGAGCGAGCACGACCTTATCGAGCCCACTTCCGTGCAGCAACTCGACCGCTTTCGCCACAGAGCGGGCGTACGATTCGCCTGAAGGAATGTATTCCAAGCGAACAGCCGGCTGCGTCTCCTGCGCGGGCGCGGCGATATCTTCGATGAAATCGAAGACGCTCGGCGCACCTTCCGCCACGGTCAACCACGCCTGTCCGTCCTGGTACTGCGTAATGGTGAGAGCCGGCACATCAAGGCGTCCGGGCTGTGTTCGATCGAAGGGGAGTGAGCCGAACGCAACGATGCCCGTACCTCGCGGGCCGTCATCACCGTCAAGGTACAGTTGCTGGAAAAAGGCCTCGGCGTCAGGTGGGGTAGCGACGCCGTGGGGGAGAGGGAGCGACGCCACCACGTCACCAAACCCGGCTCGAAGCTCCGATGGCGACTCAATCAGGTAGCCGTGTCGAGCCGCGCTTGACCGCAACAACGTTGGATCGATGGTGGCGATAGCGAGGCGCGTGAACCTCATGAGGCCTTGGTCGCGATCAGACGCTGACTCAGACCCTTCATGATGAGCCGGTGATTGACCGCGACAAAGCCCGCATCTCGGAGCATCGATGCGAGCGTCGCGGCGTCGGGGAGGTACGCCGTCGACTTGGGCAGGTACTTATACGCATCACGATCACTCAACAGGCCACCTACAAGAGGAACGACCTTGCGAAACCACAACGTGAATCCCTTGCGCAAAAGTTCGTTCCTCGGCTCCGCCACTTCAAGCAACACAACGCGCCCACCAGGGCGAACAACACGGCCCATTTCGCGAAGTGTGCCCGCCAAGTCAGTGAAGTTCCTCAGCGCGTAACCACAGGTGATGCCGTCGACGGCACTGTTCGTGAGGGGAAGATGCAGCGCATCGGCGTGAAGGCGATCCCTCATGCCGTGGCCAGCCCGCAACATACCGAACGAAAGGTCGGTGGCAATAGCCTCGTACCCTTGCCGTTGCAGCTCCCGTATGAAATCGCCGGTACCGGCAGCAACGTCGAGAACAGTTGATGACGGGGGCAGGCGCAGCTCGGTCACACATCGACGACGCCAGCGTCGATCGAGGCCGAAGGTCATCACGAAATTTATGAACTCGTATCGCGACGCGATGGTGTCAAACATGGCTCGCACGCGACGTGTCTTCTCATCACCCTGCGGCAATTCGCTCATGACCACACTGTCCTCCACTTCCGTCGGATGCCACGAGTTGACTCGCGACCACACCCGCATACGGCGTCTCTCAACTCTAAAGGGACGATTCCTGCTCACTTACATAACAGCCTCCTACAATGGAGATATGAGTCATACCGACAAAGACGAGCACCACCGCCAGATCACCGATGGGTGGTTCCGGGCCGGTATTTTTGGTATTAGTGATGGTCTCGTCACGAATGCCTCGTTCATTTTGGGCTTCGCGGGAGCAAATCCCGGTGCCAATGTCGTGCGACTCGCTGGGCTGTCGGCGCTCGTGGCAGGTGCATTCTCAATGGCCAGTGGTGAGTACCTCTCGGTACAGGCGCAAAAGGAGTTGCTGGACTACGAGGTGGAGGTCGAGCGACGTGCGATTGCGGAGAACCCCGAGCTCGAACGCCAGGAACTCGCCGCTTTGTTCCGCGCGCGCGGCATCGAAGAGGAACTCGCCGAGCGGCTCGCGACCGACCTCATGCGTGACCCCGACCTTGCCCTGCGAACCCACGCGCGTGAGGAACTCGGCGTCGACCCGTCGGCCACCGGCAACCCGTGGAGTGCAGCCTCGAGTTCTTTTCTGTGCTTCTCCATTGGCGCATTCATTCCACTCATACCGTGGCTGTTTCCGGCGCACGCATCACAGGTGTGGTGGTCGGTGGGCCTCGCTGGTTTGAGCTCAGCCCTCGTCGGCGCGGGGATCGGGTGGTTCAGCCGGCGTGGCATGGTCCGGTGGGCGTTTCGTCAGTTATTCTTCACGGCCTTGGCCGCCGGGGTCACCTTCGGTGTTGGTCGCCTCGTTGGCGCCCACTAGGGGCGGCGAAAGCGTAAGAGCTGGTCTTCGCGCTGAACCGTAAAGCCCATTGACGCATACAACGCCAGGGCCGGCGCATTGTCCGCGTCGACGAACAGTTCGGCTCGCAGTACGCCCTTGCGGCGCAGCGACATAAGTCCAGCGCCCAGCAGCGTCTTGCCCAACCCTCGACCCTGAAACTCCGGGCCAACAGTCAACACGTAGATCTCGCCAAAACGTTCGCGATACAGCTCGTGGACTCGCGTCCAGCACGAGGCTGCCAATGCACCCTCCACGTGAAGAAGGAGAAAGCCCGACGGGTCAAACCACGGTTCGGCGATGCGTGACTGCAGGTCCGCATCACGCCACGCCCCCTGCTCAGGGTGGTGCGCGAACGCCGCATTGTTCTGGGCCAACCACGCACCATCATCAACACCCGGTTCGAACGGTCGAATGGTGGCGAGGGAAAGGTCGGGAGATTGATAGTCGACCAACGAACGACTCATCAACTGCAACGTTCGAATGGCGTTCTCGGGACGAATGCACGTGTCACGCTGCCACCAATCAATTTCGGGGTGCACGCCCAAGACGGTCTCGAGAAGGTCGCTATCGACGCCTCCACCGACCATTTCAACACTTGGAATCTCGCCCATGCTGACGTTGGCGTAGCCAACCAACTGCTCGCCGTCGCGCAACAACCAGTGTTCGCCGGGCCATCCGTGCACCACTGATCGCCGGCGCGTTTCGTCGAGCGCTTCACGCTCCAACATGGCCTCCGTTTGGTTGATGAGGCCCAAAACGGCGAGTCGTTCAGTCGAAGACAATGAGGAGGCTCGCACCCACGGACCGGCCATGGTCAGCGGTCCAATCGATGCGCAACACGCTGCAGGCGTCGCAGCAACGTACCGATGGCCCGTTCAGCGGCGACGAGCTCGGTGTAAATGTCGCCAGCTAATGCCGGACCCTCGTTCTCTACCAACGCGGTGATGCGCGTCGACATGTCACTCAACGTCGAGGTGATGGTGTTGAGTTCGGTTGAGGACGACATCAGGCTCCGCGGTAGTGGGGGAAGGCTTCGCCATTACTGTAGTCCTGCATGAATGACATTCAGCCGCTCAGCCCTGACACGCCACTCGTATGGTCAACCATTCGCGTTACGGGGGAGGACGCGGTGAGCTTTTTACAGGGGCAACTGACCGCTGACGTGGTCGGCCGCGCCACTGACACGCTCCTCCTCACCCCAGCCAGCGTCGTCCTGTGCGACGCACGACTTACGTACGATGAAGACGGTGTTTCACTCACCATGCACCAGGAGAGTTGTGACGCAGCACTCCAACGACTGCGTCGCTTCGTATTGCGATCTCGCTGCTCATTTGAAGTACTGGCATCCTCCCACCACGACCTTCCGACCACGGTGGGGGAACAAGTCACCGCTGGTGCCCCCGGGCCACGTGAGTACGCGGCTGAACTCACGCCGCACTCATTTGGGGCATCGTTCGTTGATCGCCACGTCAGCTTCACCAAGGGATGCTTTACTGGGCAAGAATTGGTGGGACGGCTCGACGCTCGCGGTGCAAACGTTCCATTCCGTATAGCTCAGTTTTGGGCACCGACATGGCAAGAGGCACACGAGCTGGTAACCGGGTACGGGCCAGCAGGCGGCCACCAACGTCTTTCAACCGTCGTTCGTGACGGGGACGGTGTTCGTGGTCTTGCCGTCGTCCACCGAACTCTGCTCGACGCCACCACACTTCCCGTGCGCTTCGTCGCGGCTGGGTAGTCGTTAGTCGGCGAAGCGGCGGAACACAACGCTGCCGTTGTGGCCACCAAAACCAAAGCTGTTCGAGAGAATAACCTCCACGTCAGCGGCACGCGGAGCGCCGAGTACGACATCGAGGTCGATGTTGGGGTCTACCTGCGTCGTTCCCGCCGTCGGTGGGATGATCTGCTTCATCAGTGTCATCACCGAGACCACACCTTCGAGGGCGCCGGCGGCACCGAGCGAGTGGCCAAGGTGCCCCTTGATTGACGTGACCAGCGGGCGGTGTTCTTGGAACACACGGCGACACGCCGTGGCCTCCGCCTGATCGTTCAACGGGGTCGAGGTGCCGTGGGCATTGATGTGAGACACATCCGACGGAACGATGTCGGCGTCGGCGAGCGCTGTTTCAATGCAACGAACGGCGCCATTGCCCTCGGGGTCTGGCGCAGTGATGTGGTAAGTATCGGCCGTTGACGCTGCTCCAATGACTTCCGCCAAAATGGTCGCACCGCGCGACTTCGCGTGCTCCCATTCTTCGAGCACCAAAATGCCAGCACCTTCGCCCATGACGAATCCATTGCGATTGATATCAAAAGGGCGCGAGAAGTCTTCGTTGCTGAGCGCGGTCATATTGCGGAAGCCAGCCTCGGCAATCTCGACCATGACGGCTTCGGCACCACCAGCGACGGCAACCGTCGAACGACCTGAGGCGATGAGTCGAGCGGCATTACCGATCGCGTGGGTACCGGCAGCGCACGCGGTGGTCACTGTCTCGCAGGGACCACCGAGGCCGAACCGCATTGAAACAGCAGCGGTGGCGGCGTTGGGCATCATCATCGGCACCATGAAGGGCGAGACGCGATTAACACCCTTTTCGTTGAGCACCCGAACCTGCTCCAGGACGGTTTGAAGTCCGCCAATGCCGCTGGTGACCACACACGCCGCGTCGGGAAGGGGACCCTCGAGTCCACTCATCTTCCACGCTTCGTCTGCCGCTACCAATGCATAGAGGGTGAACGGGTCCAGGCGACGCAACTCCTTGGGTCCGCCAATGTGCGATGCGTCAAACTCCGGCAAGCGCTTCGATGCCGGAGCGTGATCACGTTGCAGGGCATCCCATAAGGCGTCGACGCCCACACCGGCACAAGACAGCGCCCCGATACCAACGACAGCGACACGGCGACCCTGCAACGGGCCCGATGGAGTTACTGCGACGCGCACTTAGAGCTTCGCGTAAATCAGTTCGAAGGCCTGGCCTACGGTGCCAATGTCCTTCAGTTCGTCTTCGCCCACTTCAATGTCGAAGGTCTCTTCGAGCGCCATGACGAGCTCGACGAGGTCGAGGCTGTCGGCACCGAGGTCGTCGGCGAAGGAGGCCTCCATCGTGACCTGGTCGGCCTGAACGGCCAAGACGTCGACAGCGTTTTCGGTGAATTTGGCGAATGCTTCGTTGCGGTCCATGAGCAACCCTTTCGGTATGTTTCGAACAATCCTAGCCAACAGCAGGCTCAAAAAATGATTTAGAGACCCATGGCGAGGCCGCCATCAACGGCCAAAACCTGGCCCGTCAAATAACGACTGTGGTTACTCGCGAGAAACTGAACGACTCCCGCAATGTCCTCTACCTGTCCCGTGCGACCCATGGGGATGAGCGACGTCATAGCGTCCAAACCGGCGACGTCGCTGGTCATGTCGGTATCGATGAATCCCGGGGCCACCACATTGACGGTGATGCCGCGTGAGGCAACTTCACGAGCCAGCGAACGAGCCAGACCCACGAGTCCTGCCTTGGCCGCGGCGTAATTCGCTTGGCCGGGCACGCCGTAAAACGGACTGATGGATCCAATAAAGATGATGGATCCTTTACGATTCCGAATCATCGACGACAGGGCTGCGCGAGCGCAGTAGAAGGCCCCGTCGAGGTTGACCGAGAGGACAGAACGCCACTGTTCGTCGCTCATGCGCATGGCCAGACCATCATTGGTAATACCGGCGTTGACGACCAGGACCTCAACGGGCCCGTGCTTCTCTACGGCTTCCTTGACCGCCGCCGTCACTTGCTCCGAATTCGCCACATCAACTGACGCGGCAGAGGCGCACCCTTCGGGCGCGGCGCCCGAACGGGAGAGTCCGACAACGCTGTCACCGGCGGCAATAAACGATTGGGCGATTGCTTCGCCGATTCCTCGACTAGCACCGGAAACAATGACGTGGCGGCTCATAGTGAAAACTCCTGTAGTTCGTCGGCGGTAGCTGGTGCCGCCTGTTGGGTGAAGGATCGAATGCGTTTTGTGAGCCCCGTGAGGACGTTGCTCGGTGGCATTTCGATGGTGGTGTCGACCGACGCCGGCAAGGCCAACGTTGCCGCAAGAAATTCCACGGGCGACGTCAATTGGCGGGAAAGTAATTCCCGCCACGACGCGGCGTCGTTATGGGGCTGGCCATCGACATTTGCGATGAGTTGGTGCTCGGTTGTGCCCCACGTCACCGATGACAGCGCTTCATCAAGCGCCGCCTGTGCGCTCGACATGAGTGGGGAGTGGAATGCTCCGCCAACGTTCAAGGGGGTCGCGCGCTTCCAGCCGTAGTCGCGGTACCGCTCCGACACCGTGGCCAGCCCGCCTGGCGTACCGCTCAGGACAATCTGACCGGTGCCATTGACATTGGCGATCCATACACCAGGGATAGCTGCAAGTCCGGCACGGTCGCCGTCGGTACCCATGACTGCCACCATCGAACCGGGCGTCTCGAGGGCGGCGGCGGCCATGGCGGCACCCCGCACCGCTATCAGGGTGGCACCCTGCGAGATATCCAACAGACCGGAAGCCACGAGGGCGGAGAACTCACCCAGACTGTGGCCGAGGAGATAGCGCGGCCGCGGACCGTTGGCAATCAAGTCGTGCCAGCCAACCAGCGAGAGTGAAAAGGTTGCCAATTGTGCTCGGTCGGTCCGCACGAGTTCTTCCAATGGCGATTCGAGCAAGAGGTGCGGCACGTTGACGCCGGTGATGTCGGCAATGTCCTCGACGATGGACCAGTGGGGCGACGACTTCCACGGTATGCCCACGCCCTGGCTCAGTGATCCCTGTCCCGGAAAAAGAGCGACAACGTCGTCACGATACTGAATTGGGGTAGTTTCCACGCGCCAACGCTAACAGTGCGGGCCATTCGTGATCGGTACTACGAACGTCTGCAGCGTGCCCAGAGTGGGACTCGAACCCACACGCCCTCTCGAGCAAAGGATTTTGAGTCCTCCGCGTCTGCCATTCCGCCATCCGGGCTGCGCGCTCTACGCTACCAGTAACCGTAGGGTGGAGGACGTGCACCTCGCTGTCTACCGCCGAATGGCCACATTGCGCTCGTCCGTTCGTGCGAGTGGTCAGCGTCACCGCACGCGAACGCACCTCTACGCGAGCGTTTCGTCTGACGGTCACATTGGTTGGGGCGAAGTGAGCCCCCAGCCATTCTCACTGAACGGCGACCCGTCCTACAACGACGTTGTCAACGAGCTCGAGGTGACATTGCTGCCACTTGTACGTCGCATCATTGAGACCGAACAGACGATGCCCAACTGGAGTCGCATTGTCGGCATCTCGAATGCCACCGCGGCCTCTCGCACGGCGACGACGCTTCTCGAGATGGCCCTGTTTGATCGATTTCTACGCAGCACCAACCAGCCGCTGTCGGCGGTGTGGCCACCCCGATTCGCAACGCCATCACTCCACACCGTCAGTGCGCTCGATGACCAGTGGCCAGAACTCACCACCCCTAGCCACGTTCGACTGAAGGTCAACGCAGCCCCTTTGACGGACGCCGTTCTTGAACGACTCCATCGCAGTGCCATTGACGTGATTCTCGATTACAACTGCTGCGAACCCACTCGCGAAGCTGTTCTCATTCACTGTGAGCAAATTGCCACCGTGACCGAACTACGGGCCCTCGAGCAGCCTTACGCCGCTGGCAACGTGGTCGACCACGCGTTGCTCCGGGCAGTCGTCGACGCACCACTTAGCCTCGACGAAGGTGTACGCACGCGTCGCGACATTGATCATCTCGTGCAGTACGGTGCAGCCGATGTCGTTTGTATCAAGCCAGCACGTGTCGGTGGCTACAGCGTTGCCCGGTCGCTCATCGACCACGCCCACTCCAAGGGGCTCCGCGCCTACGTCGGAGGCTTCTTTGAGAGCGCTCTCGCTCGCACTATGAATCGACACCTCGCCGAATCGCTGGTCAGCGAACCGAGCGACATCGACGGCACACAACTTCTCGATGGCGGTGACTGGAACGTGGGTGACCTCGGACTCGGCATCGCTCCCTCCGAGTCGATGAGCAACACGTTCGAGTGCATCTATGCCGACGTCATCGACCTAGGCTCAGCCTGATGGCACCGGCGACGCAGCGTCAATTAGAAGCACTTCAACGGCGGCTGACAAAAGCCCGCGAGGGCCTCCGGGTGCTTGAAGAACAGGTTGCCGTCTGGAATGAGGCCCTCGATGAGGCCCGAATTCGATCATTGGTCTCCGAGACCCCTCAACTTACGGCAGACTATAACGAGTTGTCTAAGCACGTTGTGGTCGCTACAGCTGAAATGCACCGGCGCGTTTCTGAGGTACAAGCACTGTTACACGAGCGTGACGAACTGTTGCGAACTTGGAACCCGGAGGAACAAAAGTGAATGAGCGCGTAGTCATCGCAGACGATGAGTCGATTATCCGTCTTGACCTGAAAGAGATTCTTGAGAGCGCTGGCTACGACGTGGTCGGAGAAGCTGGCAATGGTGACGACGCCTTGGCCCTCATAAACGAGCAAAAGCCCGATTTGGCCCTGTTAGACATCAAGATGCCCGGACTCGACGGTATCGAGGTGGCCCAGGCAGTCCAGGGTGGGGAAACGCAAGTGATTTTGCTGACTGCGTTCAGCCAGCGCAGCCTCATCGAGCGCGCTCGCGACGTGGGCGTGTCCGCCTACCTCGTCAAGCCATTCCGTGCTTCAGAAATCCTCCCCAAAATCGCTGGCATCTTGAATCCCTTGTCGGAGCCGGTTGAGATGGCCGAGCCGGTTGTCGCCGATGACAAGATTGAAACTCGAGAGATTGTGCAGCGGGCGAAAGAGCTGCTCATGCGCGACCGTGGACTTGACGAACCAGATGCGTTCGAATTGATTCAGCAGAGCGCGATGCGCGACCGTGTTCGCATGCGCGACGTGGCGCAGCAAATTCTCAAGGGCGAGTTCGTTGGCTAACAACGAAGACACCCGTCCGCTCCTGCTACTGGACGGGATGTCATTGGCATTTCGCGCGTACTTCGCCTTGTCGACGGACATAGCGACCTCGACCGGGTTGGTCACGAACGCCCTACACGGCTTCGCCTCGATGCTGCATTCGCTCATTCGGTCGCAGCAGCCCCATTCGCTCGCCGTCGCCTTCGACCTTCCGGGTGGCACCTTTCGTGACACCATGGTCGAGGATTACAAGGGTGGTCGCGCGGAAACACCGGAAGATCTGAGTCCCCAATTTGCGCTTATCCGCGGTCTGTGCGAGGCGCTCGCTATTCCGGTGGTTGGTGTGACGGGATTTGAGGCCGATGATGTGCTCGCCACACTGGCGACCTGGGGTCGCGATGCCGGACGACCAGTCGTCGTGGTCACGGGCGATCGTGACTCATTTCAACTCGTCGAAGATCCCTATGTTCGGGTGCTCTACAACCGACGGGGCGTTTCGGATTACTCCCTCTACGACGAAGCGGGCATTTTTGAGCGGTGCGGTATCGAGGCTTCGCGATACCCCCTTCTCGCTGCACTGCGTGGCGACACCTCCGACAACCTCCCCGGCGTTCCCGGTGTGGGGGAGAAGACGGCAGCCAAACTCTGGTCCCAGTACCGTGACTTTGACGACCTCTACCAGCATCTCGACGAATTGACGCCGAAGTTACGAGAAAATTTGGCGGCCTACGAAGAGCGCGCTCGTCAGAACCAACGCGTGATGGAATTGGTGCGCACCGTGCCACTCGAGGTGTCACTCGATGACTTGGTGCTGGGTGGATGGACACCCGCCTCGGTGGCGTCCTTCTTCGACCGCTACGAGATGAACGCGATGCGAAGTCGTTTCGAAAAGCTCATACGGGAAGGGTTACTGGGAGGCGCGCCGGATACCGCCGGTATCGGGGTCGACGCCACGACGCCACCTCCGCCAGTCGCGCGAGAACTGTCTCGCGTGAGCACCTACGACGAGATCAATTCGTCGAGCCTGGTGTCGATAGTGCGGAGTGGCCGTATTGCACTTCTCGACGCCGAACACGACCGGGTATTCGTCGGCAACGTCTCGGAGGTGTTGCCCCGATTGGTCGACGTTGACCTACGCGGCCACGAGCTAAAGGACTTATACCGAACGGCGAGCGACCTCGGCGTGACACTTCGCTCACCGGCCGACGACACGGCAATCATGGCGTTCCTCGTTGACGCAAGTTCGGGGAAGTACGAACTCTCCGACCTCGCGTCGCGTTATCTCAACGAATCACTCACTGACGCTGCACCTTCGCTGTTTGACACCTACGACGATGACGTCACGTTGGTGCAACACGTTGATGTTGTTCGACGACTCCTTGCCACTCTCGAAGGCGAGATCGAACGCTGGGAGCTCACGCACGTCTATCGCTCGATTGAATTACCACTTATTGCGGTGCTTGGCCGAATGGAATCACGTGGTATCTGCGTTGACGTGGCATTGCTTCGTGAGATTTGCAATGAATTCACTATCGAGGCACAGCGGCTGGACGGCCACATTCAAGCGGTGGCCGGCCACCCCTTCAAGGTCAACTCACCCAGCCAACTAGCAACGGTGTTGTTCGAGGAATTACACCTCACGCCCGGGAAGAAGAATAAGACCGGTTACTCCACCGATGCCGCAACCCTGGAGGCGATCGAGGACGAACACCGAATTGTGTCACTCGTTCTTCGTTACCGCGAAGTCGAGAAACTTCGGTCCACGTACGGAGCGCCCCTCATTGACGCGGTCCAGGCCGACGGCCGCATCCACGCACGATTCCAACAGACGGTGGCGCGTACCGGTCGATTGAGCAGTGACAATCCAAATCTGCACAACATTCCCGTTCGTTCGCAGGAAGGTAAGCGTCTGCGATACGCCTTTGTGCCGGCTCCCGGCTGGGACTTCGCAGTGGCTGACTACAACCAGATTGAGCTTCGCATCTTGGCCCATTTGTCGCACGACACTGGGCTCTTGGCCGCCTTTGAGGGTCACCAGGACGTCCATCGTTCGATCGCCGCCTCCGTCTTTGGCGTCGATGCAAGCGAGGTGACACATGAACAGCGCGAGACGGCCAAAGCAGTGTCCTACGGGTTGGCGTACGGCATGGAGGCCTTCGGACTTTCACGTCGACTGGGTATCCCCGTGTCCGAGGCCAAGGGCATTATGGATCGATATTTCAAGGGATTCCCATTGCTCCGTCAGTACATGGACGACACAATTGCGCAAATTCGAACGCAGGGCTACTCACGGACCGAATTCGGTCGCATACGACCATTTCCTGACCTTTTGACCGCGAGTGGCCCCGCTCGCGCGGCGGCCGAACGCCAAGCAATGAATGCCGGCATTCAGGGTCTTGCCGCCGATATCTTCAAGTCAGCGCTGGTCCGTCTCGACCGCGGGCTTCGCGACGGAGGGTTCGAAGCGAGACTCATTCTTCAAGTGCACGATGAGGTGATCGTGGAAGCACCGCCGCACGAGCGCCACGGCGTCGAAGCCACGATCATCGATGCTTTGACCAACGTGGCGACGTTGGCCGTTCCACTCGAGGTCTCACTGCATTGGGGTCAAAACTGGGCGGACGCTAAGGGCTAGCCCTAACTGCTACGCTTAGATTCCCGTGTAAACATCGGTTGCGCGGGGCCCTACTGCCTAGTGAGCTCCGATGTGGCTGCATGAAAGTTTTACCTATGTCGAATGTTCAATTGTCTACTGCCCAGATGGGTACGTTTGACGCCGAGGGCAACTACGTTCCCCGCGTCATCACCGAAGACAACTTGGTCGGTACCGACCTGACCGCACTGGTCGAGAACTCTGTCCTGGAATTTGAAGACGGCGACCTCGTCACCGGCACCGTGGTCAAGATTGACCACGACGAAGTTCTGCTCGACATCGGCTTCAAGTCCGAAGGTGTCATTCCTTCGCGCGAGCTCTCAATTCGTAATGACGTCGACCCCAGCGAAATTGTGTCGATCGGTGAAAAGGTCGAATGCCTCGTCCTCCAGAAGGAAGACAAGGAAGGGCGCCTCGTCCTTTCCAAGAAGCGCGCACAGTACGAGAAGGCCTGGGCGAACATCGAAGAAATCAAGAACCGCAACGAGATGGTGCAAGGTACCGTCATCGAAGTGGTCAAGGGTGGACTGATCGTCGACATCGGCCTCCGAGGCTTCCTCCCCGCGTCGCTGGTCGAGCTCCGTCGTGTCCGCGAACTGCAGCCCTACATCGGCAAGACCGTGGAAGCGAAGATCATCGAACTCGACCGCAACCGCAACAATGTGGTGCTGTCTCGTCGTGCGTGGCTCGAAGAGAACCAGAAGGAACAGCGCGGCGACTTCCTCAACAACCTCAAGCCCGGCGAGCGCCGTCACGGTGTTATTTCTTCCGTCGTCAACTTCGGTGCTTTTGTGGACCTGGGTGGTATGGACGGACTCATTCACGTGTCCGAACTCAGCTGGAAGCACATCGATCACCCCAACCAGGTTGTGGCGGTGGGCGACGAAGTCGACGTCGAGGTCTTGGATGTTGACTTCTCGAAGGAGCGCATCTCGCTGTCCCTCAAGGCAACGCAGTCCGACCCGTGGCAGGTCTTTGCCGACGGTCACGCCGTCGAGCAGCTGGTCTACGGCCGTGTCACCAAGATGGTGCCCTTCGGTGCCTTTGTTCAGGTCGGTGACGGCATTGAGGGCCTCGTGCACATCTCAGAAATGGCAGCGCACCACGTTGAGTCGCCCGACCAGGTTGTTACGCCGGGCGAAGAGCTGTGGGTCAAGATCATTGAGCTCGACACCGCTCGTCGTCGGATCAGCCTGTCGATCAAGCAGGCCGCCGAGGGTGGCGAAGTGTCCGCTGAGTACCTCGAGGCATTCGGTTCGCACGCCTACGACACCGAAGGTAACTACATTGGTGGCTTCGAGTACGGTGACTTTACGCCCGAAACTGAGGCTCAGGCTGCATGGGCCGAATACGCCGCTGAAGTAACGACCAAGGGCGAGGACGAGGCTCCCGCCGCCGAGGGTGACGAAGCCTAGTTTCGAGAATCACTCAAAAACCCCGTCGGTCCCAGACCGACGGGGTTTTTGATTTAACGCCACGTTCGCCGGTGAGTGACTACCGTGGAGGCATGATTCGTATCGCAATCGCCGGAGGCATCGGGTCGGGCAAGAGCACCGTACTGCGACATCTGGCCGATAAAGGGCACCTCACCATTGACGCCGACGACGTGTCGAGGGATCTGTACCAACCGGGACAGCCACTCTTCACCGCACTCGTGGACGCCTTCGGCGCGGGCATTCTCAAAGACGGGGTCATTGATCGCCCCTTTCTCGCCCGCGTCGTCTTCTCGTCTCCCGAGAACTTGGCGCGTCTCAACGCGATCACTCACGGTCCGATTATTGATGACATTCGCCAGCGAGTCGAACGAAGTGATGCGAAGGCCGCATTCATTGCCATTCCGTTGTTCCGCGCTCACCACCGTGAGGTTCTGGCCCTGGATGAAGCGTGGGGGATTTTGGTTTCACCGGACACCGCTCTCGACCGTTTGACATCACTCCGAGGCATGTCGACGGAGGACGCTCACGCCCGGATCGCAACGCAGGGATCAAACGGCGAACGGGCCGCTCTCTGCGACGTTGTCGTTTGGAACGATAAAGGGCCGTCGGAACTACTCACAACAATCGACGCACTCCTTGTCGAGCGAGGACTGTAGATGACTGAATTCCTGGTTGAATCCCCATTTCGCCCCTCGGGCGACCAACCGAAGGCGATTGCCACTCTTGCCGCTGGCGTGAATGATGGGCTGCGGTACCAAACGTTGGAGGGCATCACCGGTTCCGGTAAGACCGCCACCATTGCCTGGCTCGTCGAACAAGTGCAACGACCGACGCTGATCCTCGAACCCAACAAGTCGCTGGCCGCGCAGCTAGCCTCCGAGCTCAAGGAGATGCTTCCCTCCAACCGGGTTGAGTTCTTCGTGAGCTACTACGACTATTACCAGCCCGAGGCCTACATTCCCCGCACCGACACCTTCATCGAAAAGGACTCGGCCATCAACGAAGAGATTGACCGCCTGCGCCACTCAGCAACGTCGTCCCTGCTCCTGCATCGCGACACAATCGTGGTCGCATCAGTCTCGTGCATTTATGGTCTGGGCTCGCCGCTTGAATACCGAGAACGCATGCTGCGATTCGAAACCGGCATGCTGTTCGATCAGCGGATGCTGCTTCGGCGACTAGTTGAAATGCAGTACAGCAGAAACGATTTGGTACTCGAGCGAGGCACCTTCCGTGTCCGTGGTGACACCCTTGAGCTGCAACCGGCCTACTCCAACGAGGCCGTTCGGCTGTCGTTCTTTGGTGACGAGGTCGAGGAGATTCGCTTCTTCAATCCCGTCACGATGGAGCAGAAGGGGAAGGTGAGCGACTTCACACTCTTCGCGGCGTCGCACTACGCGACCGGCGAAGAGACGTTGCACCGAGCCTGTCGCAGTATCGAGGAAGAGCTCCAGGTGCAGCTCGCCAAATTCGAATCGGAAGGCAAGCTTCTCGAGGCGCAGCGACTCCGCATGCGGACCGAACACGACCTCGAAATGCTCGCCGAAACCGGCGTGTGCGCGGGCGTCGAGAACTACTCCGCGCACCTTGACGGACGAAAGCCGGGGGAGCGCCCGTACACCCTGCTCGACTATTTTCCCGACGATTTCTTGGTGGTGATTGACGAAAGTCACGTCGCCGTGCCGCAGATTCGTGGTCAGTACGCTGGTGACCGCTCTCGCAAGGAGACCTTGGTCGAGCACGGTTTCCGTCTCCCCAGCGCCATGGACAATCGCCCCTTGAATTTCGATGAATTCATGGAGCTCGTGCCGCAAATGGTGTTCGTCTCCGCCACCCCCGGACCCTACGAGATTGAACACAGTGACCAAATCGCTGAGCAGGTCATTCGCCCCACGGGGCTCCTCGACCCCATCATTACGGTGGTGCCGACGAAGAACCAGATCGACGATCTTCGTGGCCGCCTCGATACGGTTATCGCCCGCCAGGAGCGAGCCATCATCACGACCTTAACGAAACGAATGTCGGAAGATCTCACCAACTATCTCGTTCGGGCCGGGTACCGCGTGCAGTACCTCCACAGCGACATCGACACAATCCAGCGGATCGAGATCCTTCGTTCACTGCGACTCGGCGAGTTCGACATCCTGGTCGGCATCAACCTGCTTCGCGAGGGACTCGACCTTCCGGAAGTCTCACTCGTCGCCATTTTGGACGCCGACAAGGAAGGATTCCTCCGCTCTCGAAGTGCACTGATTCAGACCATTGGACGGGCCGCCCGCAATGCGAATGGTGAGGCTGTGCTGTACGCCGACAAAATCACTGATTCCATGCGAGACGCCATTTCGGTCACCGAGCGTCGCCGCATCACGCAGATCGCCTACAACAAGGAGCGGGGTATCACCCCGACGACGGTCACCAAGAACGTGGCCGACATTCTCGGGCGACTCCGTTCAGAGAGCGCCCCCGAGCCGACTAACAAGGTCCACGGCATCTCGTCGCTCGAGACCGTGGCCTCGGATGACCTGGCGATTGAAATCGGTCGAGTCGAAGACGCCATGTTGGCGGCCGCCCGGGAACTTCGCTTCGAGGAGGCGGCGGCATTGCGCGACTACCTCCATACGCTCCAGTTGCAGGGCTTGAACGTTGATGACCTCCGTCAAACCTTTGAGGCGTAACCGGTAGATTTACTGCATGGCGTCAACGATTCGAGTTCAGGGCGCCCGCGTCCACAATCTTAAAAATCTCTCGATTGAGATACCGCGAGACAAGTTGGTGGTCTTCACCGGCCTTTCCGGTTCGGGGAAGTCGTCGCTCGCCTTCGACACCATTTATGCCGAAGGACAACGCCGGTACGTCGAGAGCTTGTCGGCGTACGCGCGTCAGTTCTTGGGTCAAATGGAGAAGCCGGACGTCGAATTCATTGAGGGCCTGTCGCCGGCCATCTCGATCGATCAAAAGACGGCGTCTCGCAACCCCCGCTCGACCGTTGGCACCATTACAGAAATTCACGACTATCTGCGACTTCTTTTTGCTCGCATTGGCGTCGTCCATTGCCACCAGTGTGGACGCCCGGTGTCGAAGCAGACCCCGCAGCAGATTGTCGATCACGTCATCGCCAGGGAAGATGCCGGACGGTTCCTCGTGCTGGCGACGGTCGTCGAAGGTCGCAAGGGTGAGTATTCGACGCTGCTCAATGAACTGGCGGGCCAGGGATTCTCTCGCGTGCGGGTTGACGGCACGCTCTACGAATTGGCCGATCGAGAGACCATCGATCTCGCCCGCTACGAGCAACACACTATTGACGTGGTGCTCGACCGCCTTACCACCAAGAATGTCAACCGCCAACGATTGACCGAGTCAGTCGAGGCCGCCCTCAAATTGACGAAGGGTCTCGTTTCGTTCCTGTTCGTTGACACCGACGAGCAAGTCACGTTCTCCGAGAAAATGGCTTGCGCCGACTGTGGCATCAGCTTCACGGAAATTGCTCCTCGCGACTTCTCGTTCAACTCACCCTACGGTGCCTGTTCGGTGTGCACGGGGTTGGGCACTCGCTACGAAGTTGACCCCGAACTCGTTGTCCCTGACGGTTCGCTCTCGCTGGCCGAGGGTGCCCTTGCACCGTGGGGCGGGGCGCGTCTGAAGTACTTTGATCGTCTTATCGCGGGCGTTGCCAAACTTGGTGAATTCGATCTCGACACCCCCTGGGACGAGTTGCGCCCGAAGGATCGCAAGTTGGTGTTGTACGGTGAGGGAAAGAAGACCGTTCCCGTCAAATTCAAGAATCGCTACGGCAAGACACGCACCTACGACACCAGCTACACCGGCATCGTCGAATGGCTCGAGCGCAAGCGCACCGAGGCCGATGGCGACTGGTCACGCGAACAGGCTGAGCAGTTCATGCGCGAAGTGCCGTGCACGGCGTGTAACGGGCAACGGCTCAAACCCGAAGTCCTCGCGGTTCGAATTCACGGCACCAATATCGCCGATGTGAACAACATGACCATCGACGAAGCCATCGCGTTCTTTGGTCAGCTCGAACTCAGTGAACGTGAAGTCACTATTGGTCGTCAAGTCATCAAGGAGATTGTTTCTCGACTCACGTTTCTCTTCGATGTCGGACTCGATTACCTGACCCTGTCGCGCGCCTCCGCCACGCTCAGTGGCGGTGAGGCCCAGCGGATTCGTCTGGCGTCGCAGATTGGGAGTTACCTGGTCGGCGTGCTCTACGTCCTTGACGAGCCATCGATTGGACTCCACCAGCGCGATAATCGTCGCCTCATCACCACCCTCGAACGCCTTCGTGATTTGGGCAATTCCGTCATCGTTGTGGAGCACGACGAAGAAACCATTCGCCTCGCCGACTTCATTGTTGACATTGGACCCGGCGCGGGGGAGTACGGCGGTGAGGTGGTCCACGCCGGTACGTATAAGGCCATCTTGAAGAACGATCGTTCTCTGACCGGTCAGTATCTGTCCGGCAAGCGCGAAATCAGCGTTCCCGATACGCGACGCCCAGGCAACGGTACGGCGCTCGTGGTCAAGGGAGCTCGGGCCAACAATCTCCGCAACGTCACGGTCTCGGTGCCCCTCGGACTCTTCGTTGCAGTCACGGGTGTGTCGGGTTCGGGTAAATCAACATTAATTAACGGCATCTTGCTGAGTTCACTTGAGCGTCAGATCAACCGAGCCAAGACCACCGTGGCCGAGCACGACACCATCACTGGCGTCAAGTACATCGACAAGGTCGTGGCGGTAGACCAGCAGCCAATCGGACGAACGCCACGCTCAAACGCGGCTACCTACACCGGAGTGTTCGACAAAATTCGCAAGCTCTTTTCGGAGGTTGCCGAATCAAAGGTGCGCGGCTACCAACAGGGTCGCTTCTCCTTCAACGTCAAGGGTGGTCGCTGCGAAGCGTGCGCCGGTGACGGCACCATCAAAATTGAGATGTTCTTCCTGCCCGACGTCTACGTCAATTGCGAGACGTGCGACGGCGCTCGGTATAACCGCGAAACCCTGGAAATCAAGTACCGCGGCAAGTCGATTGCCGACGTCCTCAATATGCCGATCGCCGAGGCGCTGGAGTTCTTTGACCGACAGCCCAGTATTTTGCGACACATTCAGAGCCTGGTTGACGTGGGCTTGGGCTACGTCCGCCTCGGACAACCCGCGCCAACCCTGTCCGGAGGCGAAGCGCAGCGAGTCAAACTCGCCGCCGAATTGGCGCGTCGTCCCACCGGTCACACCCTGTACGTATTGGACGAACCAACGACGGGGCTGCACTTCGAGGACGTTAATCGCCTGCTCGAAGTCCTCCACCGCCTTGTCGATCAGGGCAACACTGTCTTGACTATTGAGCACAACCTTGATGTGGTGAAGACGGCTGACTGGGTCATTGACCTCGGGCCGGACGGTGGTCGCCGCGGTGGACTCATGGTGGGGGAGGGAACCCCCGAGCAGGTAGCCGCGCTTGATACCGCCACCGGCAACGTATTACGAGAAGTTCTGGCCCACCACGGACGGGCGTAGTGTTCGCCAAGCCGGCCGGTATTCCACGACAAAGCGGTTGCTACCAATTTCGTAATGCCGACGGCACGATTATTTACGTCGGTAAGGCACTGTCGCTCAACCAGCGTCTGTCGAGCTACTTCCAGAAATTCGAGGCCCTGACCACTAAGACGCAAGCGCTCATGACCGAAGCGACCAGTGTCGATTGGATCGTCACGCCCAGCGAAAATGACGCCTTGATTCTCGAGAATGAACTGATCAAGGAATATCAGCCTCGCTACAACATCCGGCTCAAGGACGACAAAACCTACCCGTACGTGGCGATTGACTCGCGTCGAGAGTTTCCCGTTCCCTACATCACGCGGGGAAAACATCAAAAAGGCGTGCGCTACTTCGGCCCCTTTGTGGACGTCAAGGCACTGCGAGCCACCGTTGAGGAGCTCCTGCAGACCTACCCTCTCCGCTCCTGCACGAGCACCAAGTTCGACCACCACAAGCGCGTGCAACGACCCTGCCTACTCTTCGACATTGGACGATGCTGTGGACCGTGTATTGGCGCGGTCGACAACGCCGGTTATCAGGATCTCGTCAATTCGTGGGCCCGCTTCTTTGAGGGGGATGTTCGTCAGTTGCGCACTGCCTTACAGACCAAAATGAACGAAGCAGCAACCGCCATGAAGTACGAAGCTGCCGCCAAATTTCGAGACGCTTTGGCGGCGCTCGCCCGAGCTGACCACGATCAAAGCATCGTGATTGACGACCACTCCAACTTGGACGTCGTCGCGGTCGCCGTATCTGGCGGTCGAGCGGCGGTCGTGCGGTTTCGGGTTCGTCACGGACGCATCATTAGTCGCAGTGTCCACCTGGTGGACCGATCACTCGACGAAACGAGTGCTGAACTCTTCGAAGCCGTCGTCACTGATGTGTACAAGGATCCCAGTGACGTCCCACCAGTCATTGTCGCGG